>ERZ841120.70-NODE-70-length-101661-cov-6.100289_pt1 | contig 101661 bp, 107 predicted proteins | sample MGYA00519572_ERZ841120 | MGnify/ENA primary metagenome ERZ841120 (study PRJEB31850, sample SAMEA3708890) | human gut metagenome | biome: human gut; feature: human-associated habitat; material: faeces | place: China | collected 2014 ...
TGGAAGCAATCTATGAGTCAGCAAAGAGCGGTAAGACAATTTATTTTGATTAAAAGAGTTTTTTGAAAGCTATATTCAATAAACAGAGGGTCAGTCGTGATGGACTGGCCCTTTTCAAATATCTGTTTCCGGGATAAATCGTAAAAATTTCGAAAATGGTCGGTGAAGCAATCTTGAAAGTTAATTATCAAAATGCTAATATAGTACGGAGTGTCATGTATTATCCCTGTAAATAACAGTAAAATCATGGAAAATGATTTACAGGAAGATGAACGTGGAAGAGAATGATACAATGGATTAGAAAGAGGTATTTTATAATTTGAATTCAAAAATATCAACAAATGTATTTGAAGAGGCCGGAATAACTCCGGAGACCCTTATAAAACTGGGACTTCCAGAAGATAGTAGGTCATTATCACCGATGATGGTCCATTACTGTCAGACAAAATGTGCGTATAAAGATTCGATTCTTTTTTATCGTCTTGGGGACTTTTATGAAATGTTTTTTGAGGATGCGAAAACTGTCTCCCGTGAACTGGAACTTACACTTACCGGCAAAGACTGTGGTCTTGCTGAGCGGGCTCCGATGTGCGGGATTCCGTATCACGCAGCAGAAACATATATCAATCGTCTGATCGATAAAGGGTATAAGGTAGCTATCTGCGAACAGGTAGAAGATCCGAAAACGGCAAAGGGAATCGTAAAAAGAGAAGTGACCCGTGTTGTGACACCGGGAACGAATCTTAATATGCAGGAACTGGATGAAGGAAAAAATAATTATCTGATGGCCATCGTATGTGTGGGAGATCATTTTGGGGTATCCACTGCAGATATCACAACCGGTGACTGCTATGTGACAGAGATTGATGAGGAGCGGAAACTCTGGGATGAGATTAATAAGTTCCTTCCGGCAGAAATTATCTGTAATGATGCTTTTCTGGTTTCCGGCGTGGATGTGGACGACCTGAGAAACCGCCTGCATATCTCTGTATTTGCACTGGAATCCTGGTATTTTGGAGATGATCTGTGTAAGCAGACATTACTGGAGCATTTTAAGATTTCCTCTCTTGAGGGGCTGGGACTGGCTGATTATGACAGCGGTGTGATCGCAGCCGGTTCCCTGTTCCGGTATCTTCTGGATACCCAGAAAAATACCATGGAGCATATGAATAAAATTATCCCGTATACTACAGACCGCTATATGGTTATCGACAGTTCTTCGAGAAGAAATCTGGAACTGGTGGAGACCCTGCGGGAAAAACAAAAACGCGGCTCCCTTTTGTGGGTGCTGGATAAGACGAAAACTGCCATGGGTGCCCGTATGCTGCGAAGCTTTGTGGAACAGCCATTGATCGATGCAGATGCGATCAACGAACGACTGGATGCGGTGACGGAACTGAACATGCAGGCGATGCTTCGCGAGGAGATCCGGGAATACCTGAATCCGGTATACGATCTGGAACGTCTGGTCAGTCGGATCAGTTATCGTTCTGCGAACCCGAGAGATCTGCTGGCATTTAAAATGTCTCTGGAAATGATTCCTCATATTAAGAATCTGCTGGCGAACTTTACCAGTCCGCTGCTGGTACGCATTAACGAACAGATGGATGGCCTGGAAGATCTGTATACACTGTTAGAAGCCTCCATTACGGAAGATCCACCACTGGCAGTCAAAGAAGGCGGGATCATCCGGGAAGGCTATAATGAACAGGTAGATACCTATCGGAATTCCAAAACCCAGGGAAAATCCTGGCTGGCACAGCTGGAAGCAGAAGAGAAAGAAAAAACCGGTATCCGGAATCTGAAGATCAAATATAATAAAGTATTTGGCTATTATCTTGAAGTGACGAACAGTTTTAAAGATCTGGTGCCGGAATACTATACAAGAAAACAGACGTTGACCAATGCCGAGCGCTATATCACACCGAAGCTAAAAGAACTGGAAGATATGATCCTCGGCGCGGAAGATAAATTATTTGCCCTGGAATACGATCTGTTCTGTCAGGTGAGAGAAGAACTGGCTGCACAGATTCCGCGAATCCAGGAGACAGCGAAAGCCATCGCGCAGCTGGATGTCTATGCATCGTTATCCGTGGTCGCCCAGCGCAATAACTATGTACGCCCAACGGTCAATACAAAAGGTGTGATCGACATCAAAAATGGCCGCCACCCGGTTGTTGAAAAGATGATCAACAACGATATGTTTATTGCAAATGATACCTATCTGGACAACGGCAGCAAGCGTGTCTCCGTGATCACCGGACCGAACATGGCAGGAAAATCCACTTATATGCGGCAGACTGCCTTGATCGTTTTGATGGCGCAGATTGGTTCTTTTGTTCCGGCAGAAAAAGCAAAGATTGGTGTGGTAGACCGGATTTTCACCCGTGTCGGAGCTTCGGACGACCTGGCCAGCGGACAGAGTACGTTCATGGTGGAGATGACAGAGGTGGCCAATATTCTTCGCAATGCGACTGCGAAAAGTCTGTTGATCCTGGATGAGATTGGCCGTGGAACCAGTACCTTTGACGGACTGTCCATTGCCTGGGCAGTTATCGAACACATCAGTAATACAAAACTTCTGGGGGCAAAGACTCTGTTTGCTACCCACTATCACGAACTGACAGAGCTGGAAGGAAAGATTCCGGGCGTTAATAATTACTGTATCGCAGTGAAAGAACGGGGCGATGATATCGTATTTTTGCGAAAAATCGTAAAAGGTGGTGCCGATAAAAGTTATGGTATCCAGGTGGCAAAGCTTGCAGGTGTTCCGGACAGTGTGCTGGATCGTGCAAAAGAACTGGTGGATGAACTGGTACATACGGATATTACCAGTACATTTAAAGATCTGGCAGAGAATTCCAGAAAGACAAAACCGAAAGCCGTACATTATGATGAAGTGGATCTGGAACAGATTTCCCTGTTTGATACGGTACAGGATCAGGATATCATAGAGGAACTGAAAAATCTGGATATTACGATGCTGACACCGATGGATGCGATGAATACGTTATATCGGTTACAGAATAAATTAAAAAATCGCTGGTAAACGAAATATAGCAGATGTTATAGCTTAGGAAGGAAATAGATCGATGAAACGACAGATTTCAGTCTTGGATCAGAGTACAATTGATAAGATTGCAGCAGGAGAAGTGGTGGAGCGCCCTTCTTCGGTTGTAAAAGAACTGGTGGAAAATGCCATTGATGCGGGAGCCAGTGCGATTACTGTGGAGATCAAGGAAGGCGGTACCACATTTATCCGTATCACTGATAATGGTACAGGTATTGAAAAAGAACAGGTTCCGCTGGCATTCCTTCGTCATGCGACCAGCAAGATCCGTAAAGTGGAAGATCTTTCGTTGATTTCTTCTCTTGGATTTCGTGGCGAGGCGCTGTCGAGTATTGCTGCTGTTTCCCGTGTGGAACTGATCACAAAACCCCATGAACAGCTGATCGGAGTCCGCTATCAGATTGAGGGCGGTATGGAAAAGGGAATGGAGGAGATCGGTGCGCCGGACGGAACGACTTTCCTGATACGGGATCTGTTTTATAATACGCCTGCAAGGGCAAAATTCTTAAAGACACCGACTACAGAAGCCGGTTATATCAGCAGTTTTATTGAACAGCTGGCATTGTCGCATCCGCATATTTCTTTCAAATATATGCAAAACGGTCAGACGAAACTGCATACTTCCGGAAATAATAATCTGAAAGAAGCGATTTATCAGATCTATGGGAGAGATATTACCAGGGAACTGATTGAGATCCATACAAAAGACCGGGAAGAGACGATTCGAATCGATGGATTTATCGGGAAACCGGTAATTTCCAGGGGAAACCGTAATTTTGAAAATTATTATGTCAATGGACGATATGTAAAGAGTAAGATCGTGACAAAAGCAGTGGAAGATGCTTATCATACGTTTATGATGCAGCATAAATATCCGTTTACCTGTCTTCATATTCAGATCAAAGGCTCTGATGTGGATGTCAATGTGCATCCGACCAAGATGGAAGTACGTTTTTCTGATCAGGAACTGATCTACCGACAGATTTATCAGACAATTATACAGGGTCTGCAGCACAAAGAACTGATTCCACAGGTGACGATTGGAAAAGACCGTTTGGCGGTGCGTCCTGCGAACCGGGATAAAGCACCGGAACCTTTTGAGGTACAGCGCCGGCAGATCGAACAGCCGAGAGGATATCAGATGCAGCAGAAAGTGCAGCCGGAAGAGTTGAAAAATCGTGCGAAAGCGGCTAACCTGATAGCTGACAGGACAGTAGCAGTGGCAGCTTCCGGTGAAGAAACTCACAAAGGATCGGTTGTAAGGGAGCAGGGAACGGGATGTTACGGAGAAAAGCGTGAGACTGGATACAGGAATGAGAACCCGGCGAAGCAGAATCCGAATTTGCAGGCAGGACAAGTCGTTTCAGACAGAAGAGACAATATAGCTGCTCCCGGTGTTCAGAAGGCTGAACAGATGGATCTTTTCGACGGAAAACTGCTAAGTCCGGAAGCAAAAAAACATCACAAGATCATCGGACAGGTTTTTGATACGTACTGGCTGGTACAGATGGAAGATAAATTGTATATCATTGACCAGCATGCGGCTCACGAAAAAGTGTTGTATGAACGAATCGTAAAAGAGATGAAAGAACGGAATGTAAGTTCACAGATCGTCAGCCCGCCGATCATCATTTCTCTGAATCTGGAAGAACAGGAGAAAATGAAAAAGTATCAGAATATTTTTAAAACCCTTGGGTTTGAGATTGAATCCTTTGGAGGAAGGGAATACAGTATCCGGGCAGTGCCGCAGAATCTGTTCGGAATGACAGAACAGGGATTTTTTATTGAAGTACTGGATCATCTGGAGGAGGATCCATCCTCAAAAACGCTGGATGTCCTTTCGGATCGGATGGCGACCATGGCGTGTAAGGCAGCGGTGAAGGGAAATCAGAAGTTATCGCTTCGGGAGACAGAAGCACTGATCGATGAACTGTTGCAGTTGGAGAATCCGTATAACTGTCCCCATGGCCGACCGACCATTATTTCCATGACCAAATACGAACTGGAAAAGAAATTTAAGCGGATTGTGTAGGTGAACAGAGTGAAGAAACCTTTGATTATATTAACAGGTCCTACTGCAGTAGGAAAAACAAGCCTTTCCATTGCACTGGCAAAAGCGGTGAACGGGGAAATTATCTCCGCGGATTCCATGCAGGTCTATCGTCATATGGATATCGGTTCCGCAAAGATCCGGCCGGAGGAGATGCAGGGAGTCCCCCATCATCTGGTGGACTGTCTGGAGCCGGACGAAGAATTTAATGTGGTACGGTTTCAACAGATGGCAAAAGAAGCCATGAAAGGAATCTATGACCGCGGGCGGATTCCTGTACTGGTGGGCGGTACCGGATTCTATATCCAGGCAGTAACCGGAGATATTGATTTCACTGTGCATGGAGAGGATACGACTTATCGGCAGATGCTGGAAGAAAAAGCAAAGACTGAGGGAGCGCAGGTGCTTCATGAGATGCTTGCTGCTGTGGATCCTGCATCTGCGGCGGCGATTCATGCAAACAATGTAAAACGGGTGATCCGTGCACTGGAATATTACCGGCAGACGGGAAAGCCGATTTCTCAGCATAATGAGGAGCAGCGCCAGAAAGAGTCCCCATATAATCTGGCGTATTTTGTGTTAAATGATGAAAGAACCCATCTGTATGAACGAATCGATGCCAGAATTGACCAGATGCTTGCCGATGGACTGATCGATGAAGTGAAAACACTGAAAAAAATGGGCTATCATAAAGGAATGGTGTCCATGCAGGGACTGGGATATAAAGAAATTCTTTCTTATCTGGATGGTACCTGGTCGCTGGAAGAAGCGATTTATGTATTAAAACGGGATACCAGACATTTTGCCAAGCGGCAGATCACCTGGTTTAAGAGAGAACGTCAGGTGGAATGGTTTGACAAGCAGGATTTTGGGTATGATGCACAGGTGATTCTGGATGCCATGCTTGCTTCATTAAGAGAGAAAAAAATAATCAGGTGAGCGTGGAAATTTCAAATAAATTATAAGATATGCATGAAAGGAAAAACAGAAAATTATGGATACGGCAATAACAAAAGAAATGTACAAAGAAATGGGAATTGATGGGAAAGTCTATTCTTTCGGACAGGAAATTGCTGAGAGTCTGAAACAACGATTTGAGGAGATCGATCGTGTGGCAGAGTATAATCAGTTGAAGGTGGTTCATGCCATGCAGCAGTGTCGTGCCAGTGAAGCCTGCCTGTATGCTTCCAGCGGTTACGGATATAACGATGTAGGAAGAGATACCCTCGAGGAGATTTACGCGGCTACATTCCATACAGAATCCGCCCTGGTACGTCCACAGATTGCCTGCGGAACCCATGCGCTTGCTGTTGCACTGGCAGGTAACCTGCGTCCGGGAGATGAACTTCTCTCTCCGGTAGGAAAGCCATATGATACTTTGGAAGAAGTGATCGGTATCCGGCCATCAAACGGTTCTCTGGCGGAATACGGGGTTTCCTATCGACAGGTGGATCTGCTGGAAGATGGTTCTTTTGATTTTGAAAATATCAGAAAAGCAATCAATGAGAAAACAAAACTGGTAACTATCCAGCGTTCCAAGGGGTACCAGACCAGACCTACACTTTCTGTAGCAAGGATCGGACAGCTGATTGATTTTATAAAAGAGATCAAACAGGATGTGATCTGCATGGTGGATAACTGTTATGGTGAGTTTGTAGAAACGATAGAGCCTACAGATGTGGGAGCAGATCTGATAGTAGGTTCTCTGATCAAGAATCCAGGTGGCGGACTGGCTCCGATCGGTGGTTATATTGCAGGAAAGAAAGAATATGTAGACAACGCAGCATACCGCCTGACTTCTCCGGGACTTGGAAAAGAAGTAGGGGCAACACTGGGCGTAAATCAGTCTTTCTATCAGGGATTTTTCCTTGCACCAACAGTTACGGCAGCGGCTCTGAAAGGTGCGATTTTTGCAGCCAACGTGTATGAACGTCTTGGCTTTGCAGTAGTTCCGAACAGTACGGAGAGCCGCCACGATATCATTCAGGCAGTCACCTTCGGAGCACCGGAAAAAGTAATTGCTTTTTGTAAAGGCATCCAGGCAGCAGCGCCGATCGACAGCTATGTGGATCCTGAACCCTGGGCGATGCCGGGATATGACAGCGATGTGATCATGGCAGCGGGTGCATTCGTACAGGGTTCATCTATTGAACTGAGTGCGGACGGACCGATCAAGCCTCCGTATGCGGTATATTTTCAGGGCGGACTGACCTGGCAGCATGCAAAACTTGGTATTATGATGAGCTTGCAGAAACTATATGAAAAAGGACTGGTAGAACTTCCATGAAAAGAGTTGTGATCATAGGCGGTGGGGCTTCCGGAATGATGGCAGCGATCCAGGCCGCCCGGGCGGGAGCCGCGGTTACGCTTTTAGAACACAATGAGAAACCCGGGAAAAAGATTCTTGCAACAGGAAACGGACGATGTAATCTGACAAATCTTGTACAGGAACCTTCCCGATATCGGAGCAGCCAGCCGGATTTCCCATGGAAAATCATTACACAGTATCCATTAGAAGATACACTGGCATTCTTTTCGGAACTTGGGATCTATATAAAAGACCGGGGTGGCTGGGTATATCCGTACAGCGATCAGGCAGCAGGTGTTGCACAGGTTCTTGAGATGGAAGCAAGACATCAGAAAGTGAAGATAAAAACTACGGAAGAGGTGACAGATATTCTCCGGGAAGATGACCGGTATCTGGTGAAGACAGCTACCTGGAAGTATCCCTGTGACAGCGTGATCGTAGCCTGCGGAAGTCCGGCGTCAAATGTAGAGGGGAGCAGTGCAACAGGTTATGCACTGGCCGAAAAACTGGGACACGCAATAGTGAAACCTTTACCGTCGTTGTGTGGAATCCGTGGAAAAGACAATTATTATCCGAAATGGGCAGGAAGCCGGATGGATGGCCGCATCATTTTGGAAGTGAACGGAAAAATCATCGGACAGGAACAGGGAGAGATTTTATTTACGGAATATGGAATATCCGGAATCAGTGTTTTCCAGCTGAGCCGTTATGCAGTGCGTGGGGCTGCGGAAGGAAAAACAGCTGTTTATCATCTGGATCTGATGCCAAAGCTGACAAAAGAAGAACTCGTACAATATCTGGCAGACAGACAACGGCAGAATGGCACTTATAAGAATCCACAGGAATTACTGATCGGACTGCTTCCGAAGAAGATAATAGATGTTCTGGTAAAGAAAACTTATGAACCGGAAAAGATCGCAGAGAAATTAAAAGACTGGCAGATATCTGTAAAAGGAGCATACGCACTGCGACAGGCACAGATCTGTTCCGGAGGTGTGGATCCGGAAGAACTGACGGATCACTTAGAATCCCGTCTCTATCCGGGAGTTTATTTTGCCGGAGAAGTGATCGATGTGGATGGTCCATGTGGTGGATATAATCTACAGTGGGCATGGTCGAGCGGAGCAGTTGCCGGAAAAGCTGCGGCCAGGGAAGGGAAAATATTATGATTCGTATTTCACAGTTAAAATTGCCGGTGGATCATACTCCGGATGCACTGGAGAAGAAAATCTGTCAACAGTTAAAGATAAAAAAAGAAGAGCTTTCTTCCTGGAAGATTGTACGCCGATCCCTGGATGCACGGAAAAAGCCGGATTTGAAATTTGTTTATGTGGTTGATGTGGATACCCCCAAGGAACGGAAAATCCTTCATCGCATGCAAAAGGTTAACGATAAAAATATTATGTTAACAAACAAAACGGAATATCAATTTCCTGCAGGAGGAACTGAGAAACTAAAACAGCCGCCGGTTGTCATCGGAAGTGGTCCGGCAGGATTGTTTTGCGCATGGGCACTCGCAAAAGCAGGACTTCGACCGGTTGTTTATGAGCGTGGAGAGAAAGCATCAGAACGAAAGAAAACGGTTGATCAGTACTGGAAAGACGGTATTCTGGATCCGAACAGCAATGTGCAGTTCGGTGAAGGGGGCGCCGGTACATTTTCGGATGGCAAATTGAATACTCTGGTAAAGGATCCGGTGGGGCGACATAGAAAAGTATTGGAGATTTTTGTTCAGGGAGGCGCACCGGACCACATTTTATATGAACAGAAACCCCATCTTGGTACGGATCAGCTGATCGGTATCGTCACATCGTTGCGGGAACAGATTGAACAGATGGGTGGGAGATTCTGTTTTACAAAACAGGTAACAGATCTGGATATCTGCGATGGAAAGATCTGTCGGATCCAGCTGAACCGAAATGAGTGGATAGAAACACAGGTCTGTATTGCGGCTGTTGGACACAGTGCCAGAGATACCTTTTTTATGTTAAAAAGACATGGGATCTATATGGAAGCAAAATCGTTTGCGGTAGGTGTGCGTATCGAACATCCGCAGAAGATGATCAATCTGAGCCAATATGGACAACCGGAAGTAAAAGAACTTGGTGCTGCCAGCTATAAATTGACACATCAGCTGGAAAACGGAAGAGGAATCTATTCATTCTGCATGTGCCCGGGTGGTTATGTAGTGGATGCTTCTTCTGAAAAAGGTTATCTTGCGGTCAACGGTATGAGTTATCAGGCACGGGACAGCCGGAATGCAAATAGTGCTATGATCGTAACGGTTTCACCGCAGGATTATGTGACGTATGGAATGGAGTATCTGCAGCAGATGGGAGAAGATGCTCTTGCGGCTGAACTGGATCAGAATCCACTGGCGGGAATATTCTTTCAGCGGTATCTGGAGCAGAAAGCTTATCAGCTTCATGAAGGCAGGATTCCCGTACAGACCTATGGTGATTTTCATGAAAGAAAAGAGACAAAAGCTTTTGGTGAAGTTGAACCATGCATCCGTGGAAGATATGCTATGAGTAATCTGCGGGAGATCTTCCCGGATTTTCTGGCAGAATCGCTGGATCTTGGAATCGCTGCCTGTGGAAGAAAGATTCATGGATTTGACCGACCAGATGCAATCCTTTCCGGTGTGGAGAGCAGAACCTCTTCTCCGGTCCGGATCTCTCGAAATGAGCAGATGGAAAGTAATGTCCGGGGGTTTTATCCCTGTGGAGAAGGTGCCGGCTATGCCGGTGGGATTACTTCAGCTGCAATGGACGGTCTGCGGGTGGCTGAGGCTGTCTGTAAAAAATATTGCTTATAAATCAGGAATCTTGAATTCACAGAAAATTTATGATAAGATAAATCAAAGTCTGGCAAACAGACTTTCGCTCTCAGCCTGAAGAGATCCTGGCAAGGAGAGCTATTTATGAAATATTCACAACGTATTCAGGAACTTCCGCCGGACGAACGCCCATATGAAAAATGTCTTCATTCCGGACCGGAGAAGCTGACAGACAGCGAACTTCTGGCTGTTGTTCTACGATCCGGTACCCGTGGAAGCTCCTCTGTACAACTGGCCGATGAGGTTTTGCATCTTGGACAAAACGAACAGGGTCTGCTTGGAATCTATCATCTTTCCATGGAAGATCTGATGCAGATTCGGGGAATCGGCCAGGTAAAAGCCGTACAGATCAAATGTATTGGAGAATTATCCAAGCGGATTGCAACCAGAGAAGCCGGAAAACTTCTGGATTTTCACAGTCCGGACACAATTGCAGCGTATTATATGGAACGGATGCGGCACGAAGAGCAGGAGCAGATGATTTGTACGATGTTAAATACAAAAAATCAGTTTTTAGGTGACGAAGTGATCTCGAGAGGAACAGTTAATTCTTCTCTGGTATCGCCAAGAGATCTCATCCTTGCGGCCTTTCGTCACCGGGCTGTCTATATGATCCTGGTGCATAATCATCCAAGCGGTAATCCGGAACCAAGCAAAGACGATCTTCTTTTTACAAAAAGAGTATGGGAAGCCGGAGCACTGGTAGATATTCCACTTCTGGATCATATTGTGATAGGGGATCAGCAGTATTTCAGCTTTCGACAGGAGGGGTTGCTTTCCTGACAGAGATATTGCCGGAATATAGCGGTTCGGTGAAAGCGGTGAACCGTTATGTTGGGATATGCAAAACAGAAGGGATATGCATTTATGTTTAAAAACCATGTATATGGAATTGACCTGGGCAGTAATATGATCAAGATTTACTCTCAGAACAGTAATGAAATCTTAAAAGAGAAAAATATGATTGCCATTCGCAACAAAGATACTGTACTTGCCGTTGGAGATGAAGCATATGAAATATACGAAAAGAATCCGACAAATGTAAAGGTATCTTCTCCGATGCTCAATGGTATGATCGCAAACATCAGTCACCTGGAGATCATGCTTCAACTGCTGCTGGACAAGACCGGACGCAGCGTTGGGCGGCACCCGGTGATTTATTTTGCTGTTCCGGTAGATATGACAGAGATAGAAAAGCGTGCATATTACAGTATCGCCCATACCGGACAGCTCAGACAAAGTAAGGTACTTCTGGTGGAACGTCCGATTGCAGATGCACTGGCGCTTGGCATTCCGATCATGCGTACCAAGGGATCCATGATCGTAAACATTGGAGCAGCTACAACAGAGATTTCTGTTATTGCAGATACCCGTGTGATCATCAGTAAGGTGATACCCGTAGGCGGTGACCGTCTGACACAGGATATCCTGACAACGATTCGCAGAAAGCTTAATTTTTCTATCAGCGAACGTACCGCCGGAAGATTGAAAGTATCTCTTGCAAATCTGGAAAAAGATACGAAGGATGCGAGAAAAATCATCGGTATTGACTGTGTGAGCGGTTTGCCGAGAGAACGTGTGATTACCTCTCCGGCAGTAAATGAGGCGATCACTCCGGCGATTTGTGAGATCATCACAGAGATTCGGGCTTTTCTGGAGCGTATTCCACCGCAGATACATAAAGTGATCTTATCAGAAGGGATCTATCTTACTGGTGGCAGTACACATCTGCCATATATTGACAGGGTTCTGTCCAGGCAGATCGGCTGCCCGATCCTGCTGTCACATTATTATGAACTGTGTACGATCTATGGGCTGAAAGAAATTATCACCCACGATGCACTTCATCACTGGGCTTTCACTCCCAAAAAACAGAAATAAGGAGCTGTCATGAAAAAAAAGAACCAATATAAAATGAAAACAAAACATCTGATAACTATGATGACAATCCTGTGTCTCGGACTGATCGTCCTGTCTCTTTCAACCAGTTTTTCTTTTGCACCGGTGCGTAATGTCCTGGGTTATGTGATTGTTCCTTTTCAGAATGGGATTAATGAAGTGGGAAACTGGATGACGGATCAGAAAAACGGATTTCAGAGTATGAAAAAGCTGTCTGCGGAGAATGAAAAACTTCAGAAACAGGTGGATGAACTTCAGGCTAAAAACACCACACTGTCTCAGGATCAGGAAGAACTGGATCGTCTGAGAACATTGTATAACCTGGACACAGACTATTCGGAGTTTGAGAAAGTCGCTGCGCAGGTGATCGGAAAAGATACCGGTAACTGGTACAGCACGTTCCTGATCAACCGGGGAAGTTCAGATGGTATTGCGGTGGATATGAATGTTATCGCGGATGGTGGTCTGGTAGGAATCGTTACGGAAACCGGGGCACATTGGGCTACGGTTCGTTCGATCATTGATGACAGCAGTAATGTCAGTGCAACTGTCACATCCATTTCTCAGAACTGTATGGTAACGGGAGATCTGCAGATGATGGACGACGGTAAGATCCGTTTTATTCAGCTGACAGATAAAGAGGATCAGGTACAGGAGGGAGATAAAATCGTAACCTCTTCTGTCAGTAACAAATTTTTAAAAGGAATTCTGATCGGTTATATCAGTGAGGTTTCTACAGATGCCAATAAACTGACCAAAAGCGGTACGATCATTCCGGCAGTGGATTTTAATGATATTCAGGAAGTCCTGGTTATCAAGGAACTGAAGCAGCAGAAGACAGAGGATGTGACTTCGGAGGAATCACAGACACCAGATGACAGCACAACTCCGACACCGGATCCGACGCAGGATGCACAGGAGGATGAACAATGAGAAGAAAGCTGATTCTGGCGGTATTGATTCTGCTGGCATTTGTCTTACAGGGAACCGTGTTCCAGACACTGTCCATCGCTTCCATCGTTCCCAATCTGCTTTTGATCCTCACAGTATCGTTTGGATTTATGAGAGGAAAAAAGGAAGGAATGTTCGTAGGATTTTTCTGCGGTCTCCTGATTGATATTTTTTATGGAAGTATGATTGGCTTTTATGCTCTTATTTACATGTATATTGGATTTGGCAATGGCTTTCTGTATAAAATCTTTTTTGATGAAGATGTAAAAGTGCCAATGGTACTGGTTGCCGGCAGTGATATCGCATATGGAGTACTTGTATACGGATTGCAGTTTATGCTCCGTGGCCGGCTGGATTTTTTCAGCTATCTGCAGCATATTATTCTTCCGGAGATGGTATATACAGTACTGCTTACGGCAGTTTTATACCGACCGCTCTATCGATTAAACCGCTGGCTTACGGAAAATGAATGGGAGGGACCCAAGTTACCTTGATGAGACGACCAAAAAAAAGACATAAAAAATTTATTATTCCACGGACTACAGTGCTGATTTTTATCTTCGCAGCTCTGAGTATGGTATTGATTCACCGCCTGTTTTCTCTGCAGATCATCCATGGACAGGAATATGCGGACAACTTCAGTATTATGACGACAAAAACGAGAACACTGAAAAGCACCCGAGGAAATATCTACGATCGAAACGGTCAGGTTCTTGCTTCCAACGAACTGTCCTATTCGATCACACTGGAAGACAGTGGTGACTATGCAAATAATACAGAAAAAAACCGCAGCCTGAATGGAGAAATCTACAAGATTATCCAGATTATCGAAAGCAACGGAGATTCTATCAGCAGTGATTTCCGTATTAGTGTCGACAGTTCCGGAAACTACAGTTATGATGTGGAGGGTACAACACTGTCACGTTTTAAAGCGGACGTGTATGGACACAGTTATATTGACGATCTGACAACAGAGGAGGCAAATGCTTCCGCTCAGCAGATGGTAGAAGATATGCTGAAACGATATGAAATTCCATATGATCACAGTGACTATAAGGCTTCGGAACTGAAAAAAGCGCAGGAAGCCGGTCTTCCGGAGCAGCTGACAAAAGAAGAGACATTGAAGATTATATCGGTAAGATATGCACTTTCCACAACCAGTTTCCGAAAATATATTCCGGTAACGATCGCAACCGATGCTTCTGAAAATACGGTAGCTGCGATCCAGGAAAACAAGAGTCTGCTGGAAGGTGTGGATGTGCAGGAAGATTCCGTGCGTGTCTATACCGACAGTATTTATTTTGCACCGCTTCTTGGATATACCGGAAAGATTTCTTCGGACGAACTTGCAGATCTTAGGACAGAGAATCCGGATGCAGGTTACAGTACTACTTCTATTGTAGGAAAATCCGGTCTGGAGAAGGTTATGGAGTCGACGCTTCAGGGAAAAGACGGATCGGAAAAAGTATATGTAGATTATTACGGAAAAGTGTTACAGATCGGTGAAGATTCCAAAGAAGATCCGGTACAGGGCAATAATGTATATCTTACTATCGATAAAGATCTGCAGATTGCCTGCTACAAGGTGCTTGAACAGAAGATTGCCGGTGTGCTGGTAGCCAATATCCAGAACATCAAGACTTTCAAAGCAGATGAAAATACCGATGCATCCACGATCCCGATCCCAATCTATGATGTGTATTATGCGCTGTTAAATAATTCCGTAATCGATATTGATCATTTTACGGCAGCAGATGCCTCTGAGACTGAGCAGAAGATTGCGGCAGCATTGGAACGGAAGCAGGAAGAAATCTTCCAGAAAGTGGACGAACAGCTGACCGGAAGTGATACAAAACCATATAAAGACCTCAGCGAGGAGATGAAGGGATATGTCAGCTATATTGTCAATGATCTGCTGATGGACAAAACAGGTATTCTTTCTGAAACATCCATCGATAAGAATGATGAGATGTACAAGGCATGGACGAAAGATGAGACAATTTCTCTTCAGGAGTATCTTACCTATGCGGCAAGCCAGAACTGGATCGATATTTCCAAGTTTTCAGATAAAAACACATATCTGGATTCCACAGAAGTATACCAGGAACTATCTGCATATATTTCAGATTATCTGTCTACGGATCAGGACTTCAGTAAGATGTTATACAAATATCTGCTTCTGGATGATGAAATTACAGGAAAGCAGCTGTGTACAGTACTGTATGAACAGGGAGTCCTTTCCACTGATGATGAGGACTATCAGAACTTCAAAGCCGGAAATCTTTCTGCAATGGATCTGATGCTTCACAAGATCAGTTCTCTGGAGATCACACCGGCGCAGCTGGCGCTGGATCCTTGTTCCGGTTCTGTTGTTATCACAGATCCGTCCACCGGAGAGACACTGGCATGTGTATCTTATCCGGGATATGATAATAATCGTCTTGCTAACAATATGGATACAGATTATTACAGAAAACTGAATAAAGATTTGTCTACACCATTTTATAATAAGGCGACACAGGAACGTACGGCACCAGGTTCTACATTTAAACCGGTAACAGCGATTGCCGGTCTGTCAGAAGGAGTTATTACAGATAATGACTACATTTACTGTGGCGGCCGATTTGATAAACTGCAGGGAGCACCACTGAACTGCTGGTTGCTGAGCGGACATGGTGCACTTTCTATCAGGGATGGTATTGCCAATTCCTGTAACGTATTTTTCAGTGAAACCGCTTATCGTCTTGGACAGAATGCAGAAGGAACATTTAATGATAATACAGCGATGCAGCAGCTGATTAAGTATGCGAATCTGCTTGGGCTGGATAAAAAGTCCGGGCTGGAGATTTCTGAAGCATCGCCACAGGTTTCCAACGAACTGCCAATCCCGTCCGCCATCGGACAGGGTACTCACAGTTATACCACGTCTCAGCTTGCCAGGTATGCAACGGTTCTGGCGAGCAGTGGTAATGTATATAATCTTTCACTGTTAGATAAATCAACAGATTCCGATGGAAATCTGGTTGAAGATTATACTCCGGAAATGATTGATCATGTGGAACTGAGCCAGGGGATCTGGGATGATGTCCATGTCGGTATGGAGGGCGTTATCACCAAATCCAACTGGGGTATTTTCCAGGATCTGAATGTTACACTTGCAGGTAAAACCGGTACAGCACAGCAGAGTAAAAACCGTGCAAACCACAGTTTATTTATCGGTTATGCACCGGCAGATAAACCACAGATTGCGTGGGCAATCCGTATTGCAAACGGTTATGCGTCAACAAACTCCGAACTGGTGGCAAAGGATATTCTGAACTATTACTTCGGACTGAAAGATGAAACAGAGATTCTTACCGGACAGGCAAGTACAGCCAGCAATTCCAACGCAGGTACAGACTGATCGAGATGCAAAAGACAGACAATATGAACAAATATCAGGAGGATTGGATATGAGTGAAGTAATTGTTGTTACATCCGGGAAAGGCGGGGTCGGTAAGACGACAACTGCTGCCAATATCGGTACCGGACTTGCGGCACTGGATAAAAAAGTAGTTCTGGTAGATACAGATATCGGCCTTCGAAATCTGGATGTGGTACTGGGACTCGAAAACCGAATTGTGTATAATCTGGTAGATGTCATCGAAGGAAACTGCCGATTAAAACAGGCGCTGATCAGGGATAAACGGTATGCCAATCTGTTTTTGCTCCCATCTGCACAGACCAGAGATAAAACCTCTGTTACACCGGAGCAGATGAAAAAATTATGTGAGGAACTGAAAAAACAGTTTGATTACATCCTGCTGGACTGCCCGGCAGGAATTGAGCAGGGATTTCGGAATGCCATCGCCGGAGCTACCAAAGCTCTGGTAGTGACAACACCGGAGGTTTCAGCGATTCGTGATGCGGATCGGATCATTGGTCTTCTGGAAGCGGAGGATCTGAGAGATATCCGTTTGATTATCAATCGCCTCCGCATGGATATGGTAAAACGGGGAGATATGATGTCCGTGGAGGATGTGTCGGATATTCTGGCAGTACCTCTGATCGGTATCCTCCCTGATGACGAACAGGTTGTAATTGCTACGAATCAGGGAGAACCTCTGGCAGGCAAGCCAGGTCTGTGCGGACAGGCTTATCTCAATATTTGTCATCGACTTCTTGGTGAAGAAGTCCCCTTCCAGGATCTCGATGTGAAAAAAGGAATTTTGGGACGATTGTTTGGCAGATAGGAGGGAAGCAATGAGTATCTTCGGCAAAAAACGGAAAGCCTCTGGCACCATTGCAAAAGACAGACTCAAACTGCTTCTCATATCGGATCGGGTGAGTTGCTCACCTCAGACGATGCAGATGTTAAAAAACGATATGATAAAAGCTGCGGGAAAATACATACCTGTTGATGCAGGAAAGGTGACAATCTGTTTTCATCAGTCACCACCCGTTCTCACAGCAGATATACCGTTAAAATCCAGAAAGGATACAGGATCTTAACATGTTTAAACTTTACAGATTGAAAAATTATAATTTCCGGCTGATCATCTGGCTTCTGATGATCAGCGGAATCGGAGTGCTGCTGGTGGGAAGTGCAAAAGCTTCTCTGCAGTCGAGACAGCTGATCGGTGTGATTCTTGGTCTCGTGGTGATGGTTGTAGTTTCTTTGATGGACTACAGCTGGCTGTTGAATTTTTACTGGATCATCTACGGGGTAAACATTATAATGCTGCTGATCGTTCGGTTCTTCGGGGATTCTGCAGGTGGTGCTACCCGATGGCTGGATCTTGGTTTTGTACGTTTTCAGCCGACCGAGCTTTCGAAGATCTTGCTGATCATGTTTTTTGCCCGGTTTCTGATGGATCACGAAGATACCCTGAATACCTGTAAGACTATTCTGGCTTCCGTAGTGCTCCTTGCAGTGCCGCTGGTTTTAATAAAGATTCAGCCGGATCTGAAAAACACGATCACTGTTACGATTATATTCTGTCTGATGATGTATGTGGCAGGCCTGAGTTATAAGATCATTGGTGGTATTCTGGGAGTTGGCATTCCGCTGGTTATTGTGGCATTCATTCTGATCACACAGACAGATATCAAGATTATTGACTCCTATCAGAAAGACAGAATCATGTCCTGGATGTATCCGGAAGACGAGACCTACAAAGATGATGTTATCCAGCAGCAAAATTCAATTACAGCTATTGGTTCCGGTGAACTTACCGGAAAAGGATATAATAACAACAAAGTTTCCTCTGCAAATAAAGGAAATTTTGTTACTCAGATTCAGACAGACTTTATCTTTGCGGTTGCAGGTGAAGAACTTGGGTTCATCGGAAGCGTTTTTATCATATTACTCTTGTTCCTCATTGTGGTTGAATGTATAATTACAAGCAGAAAGGCCAAGGACCTGTCCGGTAAGATTATATGTTGCGGCGTAGCAGGCGTCGTTGGCTTCCAGAGTTTTCTGAACATCTGTGTAGCCACCGGCGTTCTTCCAAACACAGGAACACCGCTTCCCTTTGTAAGTTATGGTCTGACATCTCTGGTCAGTCTGTATATTGGTATGGGTTTGGTATTAAACGTAGGTTTGCAAAACAGAAGATATTTGGGAGGAGAAAAAAATGAACATTGGCTTCATCGCACACGAATCTAAGAAAAAACTGCTTCAGAATTTTTGTATTGCATACAGAGGAATCCTCAGCAAGCATCAGCTTTATGCCACCGGGACATCCGGGCGTCTGATTGAGGAGGCTACGAATCTGGACGTCCATAAACTTCATGCGGGACATGTGGGCGGCGAACAGCAGATGGCATCTATGATTGAACAGAATCAGATGGATCTGGTGATTTTCCTTTGCGGACCATATCAGGAGAAAAAGCATGAACCGGATGCACATAAGATTTTCCGTTTATGTGATACACATATTATTCCGCTGGCAACAAATCTTGCCACAGCGGAACTTCTGATCAAATCCCTGGAAAGAGGAGAACTTGACTGGCGTGAAATGTATAAAAAATAGAAAACGATTATTGAAACCTATCAAAAAAAAGTATCGGGATACACTGATTCTTACAGGGATTCTGATTCTGTTTTTTGGTGTGGGAATTACCGCACTCGTACTTCTCCGCCGCTCTTCACAGCTGGATATGACTTCAGCTTATTCGGTAAAAGAAGAGATGTACGGTACACATGGTGCAGAAATCAGTACACAGAAAGCCGATTCCTTTGCCTCGTCATATGCAGTTTCCTCCGGAAATATGAGTCTGGAAGGTGTTGCGATCAGTGATACGACAAAAGCCGGTCTTTTTGATCTGGATCATGGATCTGTGATGTTTGCTCAGAATATTCATGAAAAATCATATCCGGCGAGTATCACAAAAATTATGACAGCGATTCTGGCATTTAAGAATGGGAATATGGACGACATAGTGACAATTCCGGCAGAGGCTCTGAACCAGGAAGCCGGTTCCACAGAGATTGGCTTTCAGGAAGGAGATCAGGTAACACTGGATGAACTTCTTCATGGTCTGCTGATCTATTCCGGGAATGATGCTGCGGTTGCTATAGCACAGCATATCGGCGGAAGCGTGGATCAGTTTGTGGAAATGATGAATCAGGAAGCACTGGAGCTTGGTGCAACCAATACACATTTTGCCAATCCTTCAGGACTGCAGGATGAAAATCATTATACAACAGTATACGATATTTATCTGATGTTACAGGAAGCGATGACGTATCCACATTTTCTGGAGATTGCACAGCTTAGTTCTTATAATCTTACCTGTAACAGAGGTGAGCAGGAAGTAACTTTTCATCTGGATGCTACCGATCAGTATCTGACCCGTCAGGTGACGGCACCGAAGAATGTGACGGTGCTTGGCGGTAAGACCGGTACAACATCAGATGCAGGCTCCTGTCTGGCACTGTTGAGCCAGAATGCCTATGGGGAACCGTATATTTCTATTGTTCTTCACGCGGCAAATAAGACGAATCTGTACACGTATATGAATCAGTTGCTTTCTGCGATCAATCAGTAGAATCAGCTGATTTTCAAAAATATCAGAAACAGGAAAGAAATGCACCAGGCGTTGTGCGTTTATTTCCTGTTTTTTTTGAAATTTTTCAGATTTTTTCAAATTTACCATTGTATTTCTTGGTGAAATATTCTATAATTACAACAACAGAACAGTACTTTTTGGTAATATATACCAGAAATCAAAGGAGGAAACTGCTATGGTTCAATTAATTGTAGGCAAAAAAGGTAAAGGAAAAACTAAGCAGCTTTTAGATAAAGTGAACGGAGCCATTAAAGCTGCTGAAGGTAACATTGTATATCTGGATAAAAGTTCCAAACATATGTATGAACTGAACAATAAAATTCGTCTGATCGATGTATCCGGATATCCGATTAAAAATGCAGATGAATTCATCGGTTTTGTATGTGGTATTGTATCTCAGGATCATGATCTTCAGGAAATGTATCTGGACAGCTTCCTGAAAAATGCAAAATTGGAAGGAAAAGATATTACCGATGCACTGCATCAGTTAAAAGATATTTCCGAGGCATATAAAATTAATTTTGTATTAAGTGTTTCCATGGATAAAGAAGAATTACCTGCTGAATTTCAGGATGATATCATCATTGCCTTGTAAAACTGTAGCAGATGAAAAGAGGGTTGCCTGTTGGCGACCCTCTTTTCATGTTTTACGCGAGTAACGAGCCAAAGTCCGTGCATGCACGCGACCCTGGCGACTGCCGCGATAACTATGAGAAACTCGCGGAACGTGTTTTTCATAGTTATCTGCAGCTTACGGGTTAGTGTCGGCGAGACGACTGAAAAAGGTGCAAAGGTACAGACCGCTTAATCCAACCAGGATATAGATGATCCTGGAAAGCCAGGATAAATTGCCGAACAAGAAAGCAACCAGATCGAATTTGAACAGTCCTATCAGCCCCCAGTTAATTGCTCCTGTGATTGTCAGTATCAGTGCTGTATAATCCAAACCTTTCATCTTAATTTGATCAACCTCCTGTTTTTTTCGTTATCTCCAGTATTTCCACGATTTCACAGAATATGCATATTTTTTTTCTTGTGTATTCGTCAGAGGGATGATAGAATAATTTTATATGAGTATAAGTCAGAAAAACGAAGGGGAGTGTTTTCATGACTACAAAAAGGAAAAATAAAATATCCGGATGGTTACGTAAGATCCCGTTAAATATAGGAACCTTTATCTTTGGGGCACTTTTTGTGTATATGGTAATTACGGTCATTCTGTATCTTACTGCAGATCATATTCAGTCCTATCAGGTGACCGCAGGTCCCTTATCCAATAATAAGACATATACAGCACTGGCAATCCGTGAAGAATCTGTGGTAAATACGAATGCCGCCGGTTATATCACCTATTATGCAAGAGAGAACAGTAAAGTTGGAAAATCCGGAGCAGTCTATACTCTGGGGGACACTCCGGCACAGGCTGCAGTCAATGAACTGACCGAACAGGATTATGCCGGAATCCGCTCTTCCATTGCAGGATTTGCCTCCACATATGACAGTGACAATTTTTATGATGTTTATAATTACAAATACGAGCTGGAGGGATCTATTCTCCAGTACAGTGGTCTTCAGACGGATGACTCCACGGAAACTACGCAGACGGCCAATGGACAGACAATTTATCGGGCAGCACAGGATGGTATCGTTGTTTATACAGTGGATGGCTACGAAGGGATTACAGCAGATCAGCTGACGGCAGATCTTTTCAGTAAGAAAAACTATCAGATTACCAATCTTCAGAAAGAACGAAAGGTATCCTCCGGGGATCCTGTGTATAAACTGATAACCAGTGAGACCTGGTCAGTAGTGATACCGCTGAGCACAGATCAGATTGTTTCACTGGCAGAAAAAAAGACGATCCGAGTGAAGTTTCTAAAAGATGATGCCACGCAGACAGGTTTACTGACCATTGTTACCGGTGAAGACGGCAATTATTACGGCAAGATCACATTCAGCCGTGGAATGATTCGCTATAGTGGTGATCGCTTTCTGAATATTGAACTGGTAACAAACACACAGACAGGATTAAAGATTCCGCTCAGTTCCATTGTGAAAAAGAACTTTTATGTGATTCCGAAAGAATACATTGCTACTGATGAAGAAGATGGTGATGCCGGCTTCTACCGAAAGGTTACCAGAAGGGGAAAAGATGATTCCTCTGAATTTGTCAAGGCTACGATTTATCAGGAAGACGATGATTACTATTATGTGGATATGGATACTTTTCAGGACGGAGATGTGATTTTGAAGCCTGACAGCCAGTCTGTTTATGAAATAAAAGAAAAGAAAGCATTAGAAGGTGTGTATTGTATTAATAAAGGCTATGCTGTTTTCAGGAAAATCGTCATGATTGAACAAAATGATGAATATTGTATAGTTGAGACAGGTACCACCTATGGACTTTCCCAGTTTGATTACATTGTCAGAAACGGAAATACCGTGAAAGAAGACGATATTCTGTTTAAATAAAGACTTACAAAGGAGAATAATGTATGGTAGCAGAACAGTTACAGAACGTACGAGCTGAGATCAGAAAAGCCTGTGAAAAAAGCGGTCGGAATCCGGAAGAAGTAACTCTGATCGCAGTCAGTAAGACAAAACCGATTTCCATGATTTGGGAGGCGATGGATGCAGGACAGACGATCTTCGGAGAAAATAAGGTACAGGAACTTTGCACCAAATACGAAGAACTTCCGAAAAATCTCGAATGGCATCTGATCGGGCACCTGCAGAGGAATAAAGTAAAATATATTGCAGACAAAGCAGCACTGATTCATTCTGTGGATTCTCTGCGTCTGGCAGAAACAATCAACCATGAGGGAGAAAAGATTCAGAGAGTGATTCCTGTCCTGATTGAAGTGAATGTTGCGCAGGAGGAAACAAAGTTTGGAGTATCAGTGGAAGAAACCATGTCTTTGATTGAGGAGATCTGTAAGCTTCCGTATGTGCAGATTCAGGGACTGATGACAATTGCTCCATATGTACCGGATCCTGAAGAAAATCGGCCTGTTTTCCGAAAATTGAAACAATTAAGTGTTGACATAAGCAGTAAAAACATGAATAATGTACATATGGATATTCTGAGTATGGGTATGACGAACGATTATCAGGTAGCTGTTGAAGAAGGTGCCACTATGGTTCGTGTTGGTACCGGTATTTTTGGTGAGAGAGATTATTCCAAAACAAAATAGATAGGAGATAAAAAATGAGCGTTTTAGATAAGTTTTTAGATGCCATCCGTTTAAATGATGATTTTGACGATGATGATGAATTCTTCGATGATGAAGATCTGGAAGCCCTTGACGAGGAAAAACCGAAACATCGTTTCTTTAAAAAATTGGATGACGATGATGATGAAGATGAAGAAGTTGAATATGTAAAACCTGAGAAAAAAGTGGCACCAAAGCAGACAAAAGCTCCGAAACAGACTGTAAAGCAGGCAACTCCGTCTGCATCCAGCAAGATCACTCCGATGAGAAAGAAAAACAGCGGAAATGGCACGATGGAAGTCTGTGTGATCAAACCTTCTTCCATGGAAGACACCAGAGAGATCGCAGATACTCTGATTGACCGTTGTACTGTAGTACTGAATCTGGAAGGTATTGATGTAGATGTGGCGCAGAGAATCATAGATTTTTCTTCCGGTGCATGCTATTCTATCGCAGGAAGTCTGCAGAAGATTTCCAGTTATATTTTTATCCTGACACCAGCCAATGTGGAAATTTCCGGTGATTTCCAGGAAATATTAAGCGGCGCTTTTGACGTTCCTTCTGTTCGGACAAACTTCTAAGATGAAAGAACAGGAAGTACAGTTCAGAAAGCGGCTGGCAGATCTGGCAAGAACAGCCTATTATCGGGAGATTCCTGTGTTTACGGATTTTCTGGATTTGAATGAACTTCATATGGTACATAGCTTTCGACCGGAGGAAGCGGGTGTTATGATCCGTACCTTCGGTGGCTATGAAGAAGCAGAGCGTCAGATAGCAGTATTTCTTCCTGATGCTCTTTCTTATGATTATGGGGAAAATGAAGATTTTTTTCTTTCAATGTATCCGATTCGGTGCATCCGTATCTCGCCTTGTTCCGGAAAATTCAGTGAGGCGCTTACTCATCGGGATTATCTGGGTGCCCTGATTCATCTGGGAATCGAACGCTCCAGACTTGGGGATATAGTGATCAAGGGCCAGGATGCGTATGTATTCTGCCATGCACAGATGGAAGAATTTCTTATGCAGAACATTACCAGAATCCGGCATACAACAGTGAAAGTGTCCGCTGTTGAGAATCCGGACGACCTTCCGAAACCACAGTTTCAGGAGATCCACGGAACAGTCAGTTCAGTACGGCTGGATGCGATGATTGCTCTGGCATTTTCATCATCCAGAAGTAGTATGCTGGGATTGATCGAGGGTGGAAAAGTTTTTGTCAATGGTAAAATGGTTGTATCTAACGGACATCCTTTAAAACCGGAAGATATTGTGTCGGTCCGTGGATATGGAAAGTTCCGCTATGACGGAATGGCGGGAACAACAAAAAAAGGACGGTGCAGTGTTACCGTACAGAAATATATATAACGTATTCTCAAATACGATCCTGCATTTCTACAAAAATAAAACAGGATGATTATTTTGGAGGAGAATTTTATGAGCAAACAATTACGCGTATACAGAGAAGGCGCAAAGACAGAATTTGATTACCAGATTCTCTGGGAAGAAGATTTTACAAAACTGGCGGATGCAGTTAAGAAACTGGAGCTTTCCTGTGGCAAGATCTGCATTGTAGCAGATGATACAGTGGGAAATCTGTATGGGAAAGAAGTACAGAAGGCACTGGAAGAACTGGATGTAACGGTTGATTTGTATACTTTCCCGGCGGGAGAAGCTTCTAAAAATCTGGATACAGTAAAAGAGCTGTACGCGTTTCTGATCGAACATCACTATACAAGAAAAGATGTACTGGCAGCACTTGGCGGAGGTGTTACCGGAGATCTTACCGGATATGCTGCTGCCACCTATCTGCGTGGTATTGACTTTATCCAGATTCCAACGACTCTTCTGGCTCAGGTAGACAGCAGTGTAGGTGGAAAAACAGGTGTGGATTTTGCACAGTATAAAAATATGGTAGGTGCATTCCATCAGCCGCGGCTCGTCTATATGAATCTGAATACGCTGAAAACTCTTCCAGAAGATCAGTTTGCCAGTGGCATGGGAGAAGTGTTGAAATCAGGTCTGATTCGTGATGCCAGATTTTATGAGTGGACGATTAATCATATGTCGGAGATTCAGGAACGAATCTATCCGGTTCTTGTGAAAATGGTTCGCAAATGTTGCGAGATCAAGGCTGCTGTCGTGGAAAGTGATCCGACGGAACAGGGAGAACGTGCACTGTTGAATCTTGGACATACAGTGGGTCATGCAGTGGAAAAACTGAAGAACTTTGAACTTCTTCATGGCCAGTGTGTGGCACTTGGAACCATTGCCGCTGCCTATATTTCTTTCAAAAGAGGTTGTCTGTCGACAGAGGAATTCTACGAGATCCGTGATATGAACGTGGGATTTGATCTTCCGATCTTCTTTAACGGTCTGGATAATGAAGCTGTATTGCAGACGACAAAGTCGGATAAAAAGATGGATAACGGAAAGATTAAGTTTATTCTTCTCAAGAAGATCGGACAGGCATACATCGATAAAACAGTTACAGACGAAGAAATTCTGGAGGCGATTCAGTTTATTAACGGAGATATGATCGAAGGAGAATAAGGGATGGTGAAAAATAAGAAAACCATACAATTTATCGGAGTGGACTGTATTCTTATGGTGATTCTGACACTTCTGGATCAATGGACAAAAAGTCTGGTTGTGCATCACCTGAAAGATCAGAGTGACATCATACTGATTCCGGGAGTTTTCCGGTTGCATTATCTGGAAAACCGTGGAGCTGCGTTTGGCATTCTGCAGAACCAGAGAATTATTTTTGTGATTCTGACGATTATCTATCTGGCTGCAGTATTCTGGTTTTTACATCGTTGTCCGAAAAACGGACGTTATACATTGTTGCATATTATAGCATCAGTTCTGACAGCGGGAGCCCTGGGGAACTTTATAGATCGGCTCCGCCTGGGATATGTGGTGGATTTTTTCTATTTTTCACTGATTAATTTCCCGGTATTTAATGTAGCGGATATTTTTGTGGTAATTTCTTTTATTGGTATTGCAGTAAGCATTTTATTCATATATAAAGATGACGAATTTGAGTTCTTAAGCATCAGGAAAAGGGAGTCTAAGGCATAGTGGAAATCTATACATTTACACCGGATGAGGAACAGAAAAATTTAAGAATAGATAAATTTCTTTCTGAACAGCTGCCGGATCAGTCGCGATCCTATTTACAGAAATTATTGAAAGAAGGAAATGTGACAGTCAATGAAAAAACGGTAAAGGCAAATTATAAAGTACAGCTTTCCGATACAGTGAAGCTAGAACTTCCGGAGCCGGAGTGTCCGGACATTCTTCCGGAAGATATTCCACTGGATATTTTGTATGAAGATGAAGATGTGCTGATCATCAATAAACCCAAAGGAATGGTAGTTCATCCAAGTGCCGGACATTATACCCATACAGTGGTCAATGCAGTAATGTTTCACTGCAAGGAACATCTTTCCGGAATTAATGGAGTGATGCGTCCGGGTATCGTGCACAGGATCGATATGGATACAACGGGTGCTATTGTGATCTGTAAAAATGATATGGCACATCAGAGTCTGGCAGATCAGCTGAAAGATCATTCAATCACCAGAAAATACCGCGCCCTGGTACATGGAAATCTGAAAGAAGATGAAGGAACAGTAGAAGGGCCTATTGGCCGTCATGCCACGGATCGGAAAAAGATGGCAATCAACTACAAAAACGGAAAACCTGCAGTAACGCACTATAAGGTGCTGGAACGTTTTGGTGCATACACTTTTATTGAGTGCCAGCTGGAGACCGGGCGCACTCATCAGATTCGCGTGCATATGGCAAGCATCGGTCATCCACTTGTGGGAGATATTACCTATGGCCCGGCGAAGTGTCCGTTCAAACATCTGCAAGGGCAGTGCCTTCATGCCATGGTTTTAGGGTTTGTTCATCCACGGACGAATGAATATATTGAATTCTCAGCCCCATTACCAGAATATTTTACTGATTTGTTAGAAAATTTAAGAAAATAGGTACTGTACAATTGATTTGTTTTATTTTATAATAATTATAATAAATTAAAAGAACGGGAGGGGTTGCTATGAAGACCAATACCATTATTACAATCGGTCGTCAGTACGGAAGTGCCGGACGTCAAATTGGAAGAGTCCTTGCAGAAGAGTTAGGTATCAAGTGTTACGATAAAGAGTTACTGGAACGTGCAGCAAAGGAAAGTGGACTTTGCGAAGAACTTTTTGAGAATCACGATGAAAAACCAACCAATAGTTTTCTTTATTCTCTGGTTATGGATACATACTCTTTTGGTTATACTTCATCTGCATTCTCTGATATGCCAATCAATCAGAAAGTTTTCCTGGCTCAGTTTGAAACGATCAAGAAAATCGCAGCTGAGGGACCTTGTATCATGATCGGTCGTTGCGCGGATTATGCACTGGCAGATTTTGATAACTGTTTCAGCGTATTTTTCCATGCGGATCTGCAGACGCGTATTCGAAGAATTGCAAAAATTTATGATCTGACAGATGCAAAAGCAAAAGATCGTATCATCAAGACAGATAAAAAACGTTCCAGCTATTACAATTACTACACCAGCAAACGTTGGGGTGATGCAGATTCCTATGATCTGTGTATCGACAGTGGTAAAATGGGAGTAGATGGCTCTGTAGAACTGGTGTTAAATGCAATTCAGCTGAAAGAAAAGGGATATAAAACAGCGATTTACTAAACTTTATTAAACTGTCTGAAGCTGTATATTGTGCAGTATAAGAAACAGGCCCGCATAACAGGTGAGAATATCTGTTATGTGGGCCTGTCTTTTGCACATATATGTGAATCATCGGATCTTTGATGTCCAGTCAGGAATGTTACCGTTTACAATTGCAGAAAACATCCGCTCTTTTACACCGGGATTCTCCTGATTCAGTTTTCGGAGCAGGTCTTTTACATACTGACGTTTTGTATAGCCGTCTGCCGGACAGGGACTTTTTACGACAGGAAGCTGATATTTGTTACAGAAGCCTTTCACATCTGCTTCATATACATACATCAGCGGGCGGATCACCGTAAGGTCGGTGCGGTCAAGATGGGTGATCGGAGGAAAAGAATAAAAATGCCCCTCGTAGATCAGAGACATCATCATGGTTTCTACGATATCATCCTTGTGATGGGCATAGGCTATTTTATTGCAGCCCAGTTTTTTTACCGTGTCGTTTAAAGCACCTTTGCGCATTTTTGCACACAGGGAGCATGGATTCTTTTCTTGCCTTTCATCAAACACGATCCGGGCTATTTCGGTTTTTACCACGGTATAGGGAACTCCCATGGTTTCGCACAAGGAGTGAATGCCTGACACATCAAAACCAGGATGCCCCAGATCGACCGTAATTGCCTCCAGATCGAATTTTTTCGGATAGAAGCGTTGTAGTCCATGAAGTGCGTATAGAAGCGTTAAACTGTCCTTTCCGCCCGATATACCGATAGCAATTCTATCCCCGTCCTGAATCATGTTGTAATCATCGATAGCACGTCTTGTATAACTCATCAATTGTTGCAGTTTCATGGTATGGTTCCTCCAAGTATAAAATATCAGAAAAATTGTATAAATCAGAATAAATTTGTAAATTCTTTGAATAACAGAAATTTACAGTTATTTAAGTATATCAAATAAAGACTTTACAGAAAAGTCATAAATAGTTAATACATAGATTTTATTCTGTGCTATAATAGTTCATATACGTTTATTTACAGAAAACTCGTGGAGGCGTTCAGATGAAAAACTTTTGGGGAAAGAAATATGTCCAGATCGGAATCACAGCATTTTGCGTTATAGCTGCCAGCATGTTATTTTACTTTGGTATCTTTCATACGGCATCAATTGCCAGGGGATTGAATACGATTTATACCATTCTTACTCCAATCGTATATGCAGCAGCAATATCATATGTTCTATGGCCGGTTATCCGTTTTATGGAGCGCAGTGTGGTTTATCGGATCTGTGAGAAAAAAAACTGGAATCCAACTCAAAAAGTACGCCATGCGATTCGGATGATTTGTGTTATTATTACATTATTGTTGTTTTTGCTGGGAATCTATGGTTTGTTATCTATGTTGATTCCGGAACTGATCAACAGTATCACAAACATTATCGACAATTTGCCACGATATATTAATAATATAGAAAAATGGCTGACGAATCTTCTGAAAAATTATCCGGATCTTGAGGAAAACTCCAGTATGATTTTCTCAGCCTTAACATCTAAAGCAGAAACCTGGCTGACGGACGATCTTCTGCCTAAAATAAATCTTCTGGTTGCAAGCTTTTCCACCGGATTCCTGGGAGTTCTGGTATTTTTGAAAAACTTTCTGATCGGTGCCATGATATCTATTTATCTGTTGTACGGTAAAGAATCTTACGTTGCGCAGGGAAAGCGATTGCTGTATTGCCTGTTCAGTACCAGAACAACAAATAATATCATTCGTGACCTTCAGTATGTAGATAAGACCTTCGGTGGATTTATCATTGGAAAAGTGTTAGATTCATTTATTATTGGAATTTTGTGCTATATAGGTACAACGATTCTGAATTTGCCATATGCATTGCTTGTCAGTGTTATTGTGGGCGTGACGAACGTAATTCCGTTCTTTGGTCCATATATTGGTGCTGTGCCGAGTGCACTGCTGATTTTGCTGGTTAATCCGATCCAATGTGTTTACTTTGTTATTTTTATCCTGTTATTGCAGCAGTTTGACGGAAACTTTCTTGGACCGAAGATTCTTGGTGGTTCCACAGGTCTTTCAAGTTTTATGGTTATAGTTGCTATTCTTGTAGGAGGTGGATTTTTCGGCATTTTCGGTATGTTTGTCGGAGTTCCTGCCTGTGCGGTGATCTGTACAGTAATCCGCAATGGCATACAGAACCGCTTGACTACGAAGCGTATGCCGATTGATCTGGAAAGTTATCAGAATATTGATCATCTGGATGCAGAAACGCTGAAACCGGTGGCACCATCTGCAGAGAAACCGGGAAGTGACAGCGTATTTAAAAGTTATCGTAAAATTCGGACAAAAGCGAATGTCGATAATGAAGTGGATACAGAGGATCACAAAACGACGGAATAAAGGATATACAGAAGGAGAAAGAGTCATGAAGCTTGTAATACAAAGATGTCAGGAAGCCAGTGTTTCCGTGAATGGAAAAACAGTAGGGGAAATTGAACAGGGATTGATGGTGCTGATAGGTGTCGGGAAAGATGATACTACAGAAGTGGTGGATAAATATCTGAAAAAACTATTACAGTTACGGATCTTTGAAAATGAGAACGGAAAGACAAATCGTTCTCTGATGGATATAGGAGGACAACTTTTGCTGGTATCTCAGTTTACTTTATACGCAAATTGCAGACATGGGAACCGGCCAGGCTTTACAGATGCCGGAGATCCGCAAAGGGCAGAACAGTTATATGAATATATGATCGAAAAAGCAAAAGAAAAGGTGCCTGTAGTAGAAACGGGGATTTTTGGAGCAGATATGAAAGTATCTTTGATAAATGATGGTCCGTTTACGATACTTTTGGATGATGCTGCATTTGCATAAAAAAGAAATATAATAGATGAAAAATAATTAAGTACAGCAGCTGATGCAAGTCTTATGTGGGACATTGATGGTTTCGAGTAAAAATGAAGATATAAAAAATGGGCAGAGCCAAATAGCCGGGCACTGTCCATTTTTGTTACATTGCATATGTACTTATTGCTTCTGTGGTGGTTCTTCCCGTAATCTCAATGCAGAAGCAGCTTTCCGCCGCTGTTCATCTCCAACAGAGGCATAGTGCTTACGAGTGGTGTTTACGTCTTTATGGCCTAATACATCGGCAACCAGATAGATATCTCCAGTTTCCCGGTATAGGGCGGTACCGTAAGTGCTTCGCAGTTTGTGAGGGGTGATTTTCTTGGTAGATGTAATATGCTGTGCGTATTTTTTTACCAGATTTTCCACCGCCTGAACACCCATTCGTTTCCTCTGAATAGAATAGAAGAGAGCATGCTCATGACCGGCTACCGGAGTGACTGTCTCACGTACTTCAAGGTAATCCAGCAATGCCTTTTCTACTTCTTCACCAAAATATACGAACATTTCGTTTCCGCCTTTTCGTGTGACTTTTACCGCATCATTTTTGAAATCAAGATCTTCGACATCCAGACCGACACATTCTGACACACGGATTCCGGTTCCAAGCAGGAGAGTGATCAGGGCGAGATCACGGGTTTTTGTTTTTTCGTAGTAAGCTTTTTTCTGTCCGGAAAGTTGATCCCCGGCATGCTCGATATAATCCAGAAGCATGGCAACTTCATCGGTATCCAGTCGGACAATAGCTTTTTCATGAAGTTTTGGCATGGTGATCAAGGCAGGAGGATTCGTTTTGATCATTTCGTGTTTAAAGTAATAATTGTAGAAGCTTCGTAACGTCGAAATTTTGCGTTTTAAGCCGGTTTCTCCATTGGTGATATAAGAATCCTGGCTATCTTTATAAACTTTCAAATATTCCATAAATTCCTCGATATCAAGAGCCTGTACCTGATCCAGGACGTCGATAGTCAGATCTGTGATTTTTTTATCCTTAAACAGTGGATTTTCGTTTACGAGAAACTGGAAAAAAATCCGTATGTCATAGGCATAGGAAATTCTGGTTTTGGTAGTTGTTGTTGAATCAATTGCCCGAAAATAATCTCTGGAAAATTCCGGAAGAGTACGAAGGACTTCACGAAGTTTTAAAACATTTTCCATATCCGTTTGTTCATGATAAGTAATTCGATCCATAATAAAAATCCTTTCTGAATGTTAAAAAATAAAGGCACTGAAAGAATTTTACCATAGCAAAAGAGCTCTGTCAATCTATACGACAAACAACCGTGTTTTTCAAAAAGATCGGAACGCGCTTCCCTTTCCCGTAAGGAATAATGGGAAGTGCGGGGCGATCTGGTAGATCGTTAGATCTATTTGAAAAATATAGTTTGTCGTATAGATTCTCTCAGTCCCGCTTTTTAGCGGGTCATTTTTTTTTCGCATTTATTCCGGCATACTTCTTTTCACATACTTACCGTTATGGTAAATATAACCGTTACGGAGTAATGTCAAGTAGATAAAACGACTGCTCAAATTTATAAGTTGTTCATCTAATTCATCGCAGTTCCCTGAGGAACTATTTTCTTCAGCATCGCTCATAGCATTATGACAAGCGACATATGCTTCTTCAATACTCATTGTTTTTTTAAGGTATAAATTATAATAATTCTCTATAAGATACCCCTGCCTTTCTATAGTCGTGTACGATATGCTTCTATAATTTTTATCCGGCAGGCTTCCAGAGTATGTAATGTTTTAGTATTACGCTTGTCCTTTACACGCTCCCGACTGATCTGCATATAGTTTGTCGTATAGATTCGGTCATACAGACTCTAATATTTACGAAGATACATCGTATCATTTTCACAGACATATCCATAACCTTTACTCCTCATATAACGCATAGCCAATAGATGCTCAAGCGAAGCCATTTGAGCCACATAACTTTCATAATTATCATCCAGCTTACTGCGCATATGAACAACTGAAGCATATGCTTCTTCGATAGTCATTTCCTCTTTCATATAAGCGTTAAAAAAGTTCGTCATACACATTACCTCTCAAAATCGATGTAATATGCTTGAAGCATTTTCTTTCGTGCAGCTTCCAAAGGTTGTAATCTGGAACTACGGCGATCTTTCATGCGTTCCCGGCTGATATCTGCATCGATACTTTCAATCACAGCTAATAATTGTTTCCGGGTAAGAAAGACACCGCAGGTTGGCTCAAACATATCAACATCCCTCCATGTCACTGTTTACGATAAGTTGATCTGTCAAATGCTGATGCCAGTAGCTCATAATTTCTTCCGTGTCATAACACAGGTTAAAAATAGAATTATCAAAATCTACGACTTCAACAAAAGCGTTTGACATATCCGCAAACAGTAGCAAAAATACATAATCATTCGTTATTACTTGGAATTTATGCATCCGGTTACCTCCAACAAATCCCGACCGATGCACCGATCAGCCGGGAGTAATGAGGGTTTAAGGTGACCCCACAACCTCAGCGGGAACATTGATTGCATGGAGCAATCTTTTTTGTTATAATTAATTGACTTAAAGAAGTAAATATCAAGTAGATATCTACATTAAGCATAATACCAGCATCTCCCATAGATGTCAAGTAGATATCTACACGAAAGGAGCATTTTATGGGCGAATATAAAAATAAAGCCTATCCCTTACGTATTGACGGTAGATTAATGGAAAAATTAAAGATTATTGCCGATGAAAACAACCGCACTAAAAACAAAGAAATCGAGTACGCGCTACGAAAATACGTAGATATCTATGAAGCACAGCACGGGGAGATAAAAATTGAAGAAAAAGAATCTGATGACAAAAACAAATCTTGAAAAACGTTTATACGAGATAGAAGAGCAACAGCGAAAAGAGAAAGCCATGGAGCAAGCAAGAAATGAAAGAAATTACAATAATTATCTCCGGAGAAAAGAACGTTACGAACGACAAGCCTATAGGAAAGTCAACAATCAAGTACCCATCACTGCAGTGGTTTACGCAATAGTGTTGATTCTGGTTATTGTCTGCATCTGTTTAGCAAATCGAGGCTATAATGTTTTGGATATAATTAGATATTTCATTAAAAAACAATAGAAGAGGGCGCTAGCCCTCTTCCTGTATGTTCAAGGTTATATTAGCCCGTCCGTGAGCCATCGCCCCGCGGTGTGCCGGGTGGCTGACGTTCGCAGGCGGTGAGGGTGAGGGGTACGCGGTTGTCCCGGATTTTTAAAAGGGTCTTTATATGACCCTATCCGTGCCAACCGCGTACCCCTCACCCTCACCGCCTGCAAACTGCCACCCTGGCACACCGCGGGGCGATGGCTCACTAGGTCACTGGCTACTCGATACAAGAATAATTCTTTGTCTCTTCCGGTACATTTATGGTCAGATTTTTATGCTCATAATATCGCACCTGATTGTGCTTTGTCCCATATCCGAAGTCAGTCACCTTAAAATAATCTGATGTTTCCAGTAGTTCCTCATGGAGCAGTTCTTTATCAGCAATGCTTAAAAGAAAATCTTCCAAAATCGGGCGATCACAGTTCCGGCTACACCAGTATTTCTTTTTTCCTTTTGTGTTTTCAATCAATTCCTTAGTTGTATACTTTGTGATATACTTTGTTACTGCGCTGTTATTTTCTACTTTAGTGGCAGTAGTAAAACCCAGCTTGTACTTGCCAATGTTATAGATCGGCTTGCCCGTCTTATCTTTATGCCCTGAGTCGATAATCTCTAATCCATCACAATGCGCAAATAGTCCATGGAAGTGAAAAGCACCATCTTTATGACGTTCTGGCACTACGATATACTTAAAGTCCGGATTGCTTCGGTTCTTCATATTATTTAACCACTTAGAAAGTTTTTTCGTACAATCGGTATAATCATACCGGTCAACTGCATTCTGGTTAAATGTGAGAGTGACAAAGTACTCCCATTTATTAGCCCTGCTGATATCATAGATCTGTTGTTTTGCCCGGGTCAAACTGTTGTGTATACTACGTTCCTGTTTTTCCTCAGCCTGATGGAATGAGCGAACAACCTCAACCATAGTTCCGGTAAATGGTTCTTTTTCCATCTCCGGGACTGATGGTTTAGAATGTGCTTTTTTCTGTCCGGTCACGATACCAGTGCAGTAAATCCGGGCTTGTGTTTCTCCATTTTGGTAATGTTTCAATCTAACGTTATACATGTTCCCTTACCCCCTTTCCGGACTGAATCCGGTCAAAATGAGTGTTAAGTGTTGCTATAGTCAAGTATAGGGAGTTTCTCCGGGGCAGTCCTCGCCGGGTCCCCCATCGTCCCCCATGCTCAGCCTGCCCCTGTCGAACCTCGCATAGCTATCATATAGCGAATAATAGAACTTCTTTGCCCGGAAAAATTCCGATCCTACACGTTCTTTCATGGGATACCACATTTTGACAGCAACGAACAGCTTACCACCTGCGAAAGCGGAGATTAAAAAACCTTTCCAGCCGAAGTTGCTGATCTTTCTGTGTATATATTCATATTCGATCAAGGCTCTGATCTGCCTATCAAGCATCCGGTCAAACTGTGCTACTAGTATGATCTCATAGCCCAAGTGCCGATGCAGCGTGAAGAAAGAGAGCCAGGAACTCCGGTCTTTACGTCCCCAGTCTCGACTGTTAAAAAGCAGCTGGCACTCATCAATAACAAGCAAAATAGAATTTTCTTTCACCTTTCCACGCTTCTGGTTGATCTCTTCGGCAAATTCCGTCAAACGTTCCGGTGTCAATTGTGAGTTATCCCAGAAGTGGAAGTTATCCGGATATTTCTTATAACGGGCTGTATTGATCGGAAAATTACAGATACATTGCTTCCCATTCCTGACTGACCAATAAAGAGTACGTGCAACATCCAGAGACTTCCCAGAGCCGGGAGTACCGCTATATAAACTGATCATAAATCCCTCCATTCCGCTGTTGCCGTGCCAAGCATCGCCAAGTATGGCTCTGATCGGCACGGCAACAGCTACATTCACGCTAATCAATCGCCCTGATCCACCGCAGAATAATACTGTATAGGTAGAAGAGACCGATAGCCACAAGCCAAGCTTCACCGATCTTGATACAAGCACCAACCGGAAAGAAATAATTCACATACCCAAGATAGGGCAGTGTTTCCAGTTCATCCAGAAAGCTAGAAAAAGGAGAGTGGGGCAGGAGAGCAAGCACCCAGTCTAAAAACTTTGTTACAATTTCCATATAAATCACCTATCCTTTAATTAAATCACGAGTTACCCATATCAATAAAACAATAAATCCAAGTGTTTCCACCGTACGCAAAACTTTAGCGATCATATTAAACTGTTCAAAATCCAGAACAAAGGTATAATCTACATCAATACCGAAAGAATGAATTTTTACTGGGACTTCAAAGTATGGTGTTTCCGGATCTGCTGACAGGATCTTAAGAGCGTGGATCAAATCAAACGGAATACAAAACGGAAACAGTTCCTTTAAATCAGCTGTAAAACTTTCCTTATCACTATCAGACCCGGTGTCTCCTGAATCGGGCTTGCCTGGTGTAGGTGTAACACTAGGCTTAGGATCTGGTTCAGGTTTAGGAGATGTTCCCGGATCCGGGTTTGTTTTAGTTTGTAAAGATGCAAGATACTTTTGCATAGCACTAGTAGCTGCGTCTGTCTGAGAACCAGTATCTAAAGAACTGGCATTTTGTAATTGTTGTGCAAGTTGTGCAAGTTGGTCAATGTTTGGGACATTGATACTCTGCGGCGCATTCTCTGGGAACTCCAATTTACCAGCATTTTTATATGTATCTTGGATTTCTGGCGATACCCAGATAGGTGCTTGAACTTTTTTACTTCCTGACGTTCCTATATTTTCATTCAAATAATTCCAAGCATCCTCACTAGAATGAAATACAGGTGCATTAAGTATTTTAGATCTCTTAGTAGCTGAAGAAGAATTATATTGTACTAATTCAGCCCTAATTGGCTGCTTCCCATTAATTTTGCTTCCAAATGAATAAACACGTCCATAATAAGTATAACTAGAGCCAACATATGAACCATGAGAGAAAAAATCGGCTGTTGTATCAGGCATATCATCATGTAAAGCCATTGATAAAATACCATCTTCTTCGATATAACAAAAAGAACCACCACCATGAATGATCATATCACTACATTTTTCATAACCCCCATCAGAATTGCACCACATGTCTGCAAAGTGAATAATGCCAACAACATTACCTCCGGTTATATACGCAGGATCAACATTCATTCCATCCGGCATAGTTTTATCACAAAGTAGTTGCCCGATCTCATACGATGCAGGTATATTTGCATCTATCCATGTCTTTATCATTCCATATGATTCTTTTCCCAGTTCCAGAACACCGGAAGCCATAGCTGTTTTAACAATTTCTGAAAAATGCGGCGGTGTTTCAAAATCAGGATCAGGCGTAGGAGTAGGGTCTTTACCACCATCACCGTTAATGACCGTCCACTGTTTCTCATAAGAATCTTCCATAGAGTCATAAATATTCTGCCAATCCGGTTGCAGCGCATTATTGCCATCAGTGAAATGATCGAGCATATCATATGTCATATAAGACACACCGAACGATGCGAAAAGCGCTTCGATAACTTCCATTAATCCCCATGTAGCCGTAGCTGCAGCCTGTACCGGAACAGCAGTAGCTGAGAGATAACCGCCAGTAATAGAAGAGCAAGCGAAGAGTGCGGAGAGTAGCACAGGCAGTATTTTCTTTTTTAATTTCATAAGTTCCCCCTTTCCAATAAAAAAGGGAGTGGAAATTTTCCACTCCCGGACGCATCCCCATGTGGAACACGCTTGAACATAGACAGGAAATCGCAATCATACTTATAAAGGGTAATATACGTAATTTTTTACAGTTACATGGTTTCCTGTTTTTCCGTGCTGGCTTAGTGTGCAACACGTTTAAAGATCTTGATAACTACCGGTACAACGATACCAACAGCTACGATAGGCAGTGCCGCAGGTACAACCTTTTCAACAGCGCCAATAACGTCAGTACCAACAGTTGTCAGACTATTGGTTAATGCAGTGATAACAGCTTCCATAATGTTCTCCTTTCCAGGCTATGAAGCCTTGTTAAATATTCTTATCATTACGTGGATACCAAGTCCCAGAAGGAACGGGATCCCGGCTAAAAGAAAGCCAACCGCAATGCAAGATACAAATAAATTGATACAATCTTCTAAGGGCAACACCTGAGAAGCGATCTCAGCAACAGTTTCTAATGTCTCCATATGTTACCCCCTTTAATGTTTAAAGAAACGGGAAAGGATACTGCACAAAAGGATCCCGGCTATCATACCGACTCCGCAGAGCATCGGAACGCTAACGTTCTGGATGCTCTGTACATAGCCGGCGGTATCTGCGTTCTGCGTGGTCATATCCGTAAGTACCTGTAAAATCTCCTGATTCGTCTCAGCATCCGCAGTATGCGCCGCAGTTTCCGTTTCATCCGGTGTCACCTTTCCATCGATAGAAGAGAGCAGATCATAAATCTGGTTAAATCTGTCCTCAGCCGTTTCCCGTGTTACTGTATCAATATCCCCCTGTTTCTGTTCCGCTTCCTGTTTCCCGTTCAGATATTCCCGGACGTAGGTAGCAACCTGATTCAGGTTATCGATCTGCTGATAAGTATCCGCAGACGGGAGAGAAGTAGAAATTTCTGTCAGTAGCTGGTTTTGTTGTTCCAGCAGTTCGGCGATACGTTCTTCCATGTTTTACTCCTTATGGCACCCAAGCCGAGGAAAGCTATCACAGGGGGAAAGTCTTGCCCGCTGTCCGACGGTACTGGGTGTTCAACGTAGTGATTGGTAAATGTCGGATAATCCGCCGTACCGGACGGTATACCGACGGTTTGTTATTATTTGCTAACTTTACGGATATCGACTAACCGCATACTCTTAAAAGTCGGGTTGAAATCGAACCCACATTCGACAGATTCAAACTGATTCATTTGTGGCAGTTCCTTGTTATAGATCTCCTCGGACACACCACAATTCAAAGTTTCTGTCCCCTGCATCAGAAGCACGGAATAGTAGGTTTTAGTTGGGTCTTTGATTCCCTGTTTTTTGTCTGAATTTAAGAATACGCATTTTCCTTTAACTAACATAAATTTTTCCTCCTTGAAATAAAAAAGTACAGATTCTATAGTGAGTAGAATCTGTACGACAAACAACAGTTTTTCAAATAGATTGACAAAGAAAACATAATTAGATTTAGATATTTATAAATGAACTTCTGTCATATTGTGATCTACGGCATTCAAAAACGTGTTAAATATATCTTTTGTTTTTAAACGTAAACTGGATGTATTGATGCATGGATGACATCCCAGGTATTCTTCTTTCAGTACATCGCTGTCGACTAACAGACGAACCCGATGATCAGTGTCATTCATTAATCCTAGGATGCTCACAGAGCCGGGAGTCACATCCAGAAATTCTTCCATATAGTCCGCAGTTCCAAAGGATAACCGGGAACTACCAATCTGCGCAGATAAATCCTTTGTTTTGAATATTTTCTCTCCCGGAATCAATAACAGATAAAAATCGGTTTTTTGACGGTTGCATAAAAACAGGTTTTTACATGTTGCGGCTTTCAGAACCTTATCGATTTCTTCACACACATCCATATGCATCGCCGGTTCGTGATCCACGCGGTCATATTCGATATGTAATAGATCCAGTAATTCATATACTTTTTGCTCTTTTTTCAGACGTTCTGTCATATTTTCCGGACGTCCATGCTGCAATGTCAGACTCATAAACAGTATAAAATCTCCTTATCGTTTTTATCATCCGATATAAATCGTTCTAACAAATTGTACATTAGTTTGGAACAGCTAATATCAGATATATTTTTATTATAGAATCATATGTGTAGAAATACCAGAGATTTGTCCAAACTAATCTATAGAAAAAACGCTGGTGTCAATTAAAAAAGATGTATAGAAATATAATTAGTATAACTTACTTTTTCCTATACATCTTTTCAAATATTAGTCTGTTTTTATTTCGTTTTCGGATCGAGCTGCTTTGGAAGAATCAAATTCAAGACAATCGCAGAAATTGTAGCAAGAACAACCGGGGATTTTCCGAAAATTGTAGTTACCCAGTCAGGGAACTGTGCAAGAGATGCGCTTGCCTGTGTAACACCCATACCAACAGCGATTGCCAGACCTACGATAGTTGTGTTTCGGAAATTCAGCTCTTCCGAAGCAATTAGTTTCATACCGGTCATAGCTATGGATGCAAATACAGAGATGGTTGCACCTCCAAGTACACAATAAGGTATGGTAGTAAGTAAAGATGAAAATTTCGGGATCAGACCGGCTGCAAGTAAGATGACTGCAGCTGTACCCATTACTCTCCTGCTTGTTACCTTTGTCGTGGAAACAATACCGACGTTCTGACTGTAGGTTGCGGTAGGCAGTCCACCGAAAAATGCACTGATAATATTGCTGATACCATATCCTACAATTCCACCGGTTAATTCTTTATCGGTAGGCATACGGTCCATAGCACCGGTTGTTGTGGCAGAAAAATCACCGATCGCCTGTACAGCATTGATCGCAAATAAAATGGCGATAGCTACACAGGATGAAGGTTCAAAGGTAATTCCAAAATGCATTGGCTTTGGAAGTTGGAAAAATGATGCACTGGATACAGAAGAAAAATCTATCATGCCAAAACAAAGTGATACAATATAGCCTCCAATGATACCAATTAGAATAGATGCCAGTTTCCAGATTCCTTTCCCATAATGATTCAGGAAGGTTACAATAATCAGCGTGATAACGGCCACCAGCCAGTTCTGCCAGGAACCGTAATTCTCACTGCTCGCACCGCCGGCCATGTAATTGATGGCAGTTGGATATAAAGATAATCCGATAGCAAAAACAACCGTTCCGGTAATCAATGGTGGGAAAAACTTGCGGATTCGTTTGATGTTTAATCCAACCAGTAAAGCAACAATACCGCCGACGATTTGTGCGCCGAGAATGGTGGCAATATCATACTCGCCTGCGATTGCCTGCATACTTGGCACGTAGGCAAAACTGATACCCATCATAACCGGAAGTCCGGCACCGATGGCGAACCACCTGGTTTTTATAAAGGGAAATAACTGTAATAACGTGGTAAGTGCTGACATTACCAGAGCAGCCTGGATCAGAATAACGGAATCCTTCTGGGAAAGTCCTGCTACACCGGCAACAATGATGGATGGGGTTACACATCCGACAATCATGGCAAGTACATGCTGGATCGCCAGTGGCATAACTTGTCCGAACGATGGCTTTCCGTAGAAATCAAATAACGCTTTGTCCATCTGTCTGGAATGACCTGTTTCTTTGGTACTCATACTATCTTTTTCCTCCTTGATGTTATTTATTTATTATATATGGAGATAAGATATTTGAACACCCTTTTTTGTAATAAATAACAAACTATTTATTAATTTTTCTAATCAATAATTATTCCGGGACTTCACGAGTTAAAGTAAACTATATTTATTGCCTGTATTCATCGGAATAATACGGTACACAGATGGTAGTTCCATAGATCAGCTGATCATCCGGAAGATGGTTAATGCTTTTCACTTCTTCCATGTAAGCGCGGATATTAGTATATTCATCACTGATGTATTTCTGGGAAACACCCCACAAAGTGGTATCACGGTCTACATAAACGTTAGTATAGTATTTATAACGTTCCGGTACATCTGCATTTGCATCGACGCTGGTAAAACGGAGTACGGCAACTGTTGCCAGACAGATCAAAAACATACTGGCAAAAGGGAAATGTCTGCATTTTGTTTTTCTGGTACGACATTTTCCGGGGTGTACATTTCTGCGAGTGCTTCGTGTAACAGTTGTCTTTCCTTTGTATTCTGTCATCATAGTAAATTCCTCCCATACTTTCAAAACATATGTTTGCGAACGTTTGTTCTTTAACTGTAAATTTATTATAGATCTCGAACATTCGTTTGTCAATATGATTTTGGAGAAAGTCCGAACAGATTTTCGGAATATGTGTTTGCATTTTAAGTGTGTATATGTTATCATTATAATTACATAATTACAGAATTTGTAATGAAGTCAGAAAAATATAATTACAGATGCAAATAGATATATAATAAAGAAAAAGAGAATCAGATGTTCGGGAGGATTCAGTTATGGCATACGGGAAAATTACAGATAAACAACGGGAAATTTTGGAATATATCAAAAACGAAATTCTGAACAGGGGATTTCCACCTGCGGTACGTGAAATTTGTGAAGCGGTGAACCTGAAGTCCACGTCTTCTGTTCATGCACACCTGGAGAGTCTGGAAAAGAATGGCTATATCCGACGTGATCCTACCAAACCGAGAGCAATTGAGATCGTGGATGACAACTTTAACCTTGTGCGCAGAGAGATGGTGAATGTTCCGGTATTAGGCCGTGTGGCAGCCGGTGAACCACTGCTGGCGATCGAGAATGTGGAAAGTTATTTTCCGATTCCAGCGGAATTTATGCCGAACGCACAGACCTTTATTCTGAATGTTGTTGGGGAAAGTATGATCAACGCAGGGATTCTTGATGGTGATAAAGTAATTGTAGAGCAGACTGCAGATGCACAGAATGGTGATATTGTAGTAGCTCTGGTAGATGATTCTGCTACAGTAAAAAGATTTTACAAAGAAAAAGACTGTTATCGTCTCCAGCCGGAAAACGATTACATGGATCCGATCATCGTACATGATCAGCTGCAAATTCTTGGCAAGGTCATCGGTGTATATCGGTTTATGGAATAATCTCTTTAAAATAAATGTAAAATGAGATTCGACGGTCTGTTATGAGTAATCGAAAAAAGAGTACAGAAAATCCTAATCAGTTTCTGTACTCTTTTCTTTATCTGCGATATATCGTAACTGTTCAGTACTTTCATAGTTACGATATATCAATAAATTTTCGGATGCGCTTACTGTTCTTCTTTCAGCTCTTTCGCATCCATCACTTTTCCGTCTCTCCAGATACGTTCAAGATCATAGAACAGTCTGTTCTCTTCGTCGAAAAGATGAATTACGATGTCACCGTAGTCCAGCAGGATCCAGTTCGCACTGGAATAGCCTTCCGTCTGTTTGAGCTGATAACCGGCTTTTCCCAGTACTTCGTCTACATTATCCGCCATTGCCTGTACCTGGTTACGATTACTTCCGCTTGCGATGATAAAATAATCAGCCAGAGTGGTAATCTGTTCGATATCAATTACTTTAATATCGGAAGCTTTTTTATCTTCCAAAGCTTCACATGCCAGCAGTGCCATTTTTTTTGCATCTGTCATTTTATGTTCTCCTTATTTTGTATTAATCAAGTCACTATAGTAATTATAGGCCTGTATTGTTGCCTGATCGATGTCCTGTGGGTCATCGTCCAGATACTCCAGGGTGTCATGCAGAATCTCATACATGCAGAGATCCAGATTCTCAAAAGCAATCTTACGAATCTCAGCAAGTCTTGGAGCTTTATTCCTTGCCGGCTCGATATAGTCCGCAATATATACAATCTTTTCCAGAAGTGTCATGTTTTCTTTTCCGGTAGTATGCCAGGTGATTGCACTTAAGATTTCAGGATCTGTTACACCATATTTTTCCCTGGCTACCCAGGCACCTACTTTGGCATGGAGTAAAAAGGTATGCTCTCTCTCAAAGTCTGTGACCGGAATCTTATTATCTTTACAGATTTTCAGCTTTTTCTTTGCCGGAATACATTTGGCACAGTCATGAAGAAGACCTGCCAGCTGTGCGCGTTCCATAGGATAATCATAGCGGATTGCCAGGGATGCACTCATCTGCATCACACCGAGAGTATGCCAGAGACGGTCTTCGTCCAGATATTTTTTCAGCTTTCCGGCAATCTTCATCAGATTGAACTTCTGTTCTTCCATAACATTCCTCCTGCATTTTTCATCTTTTGTAATTTCCAAGAGAGGAATCCGGGACTATGCCCGGTAGATTCCTTCTTCGCGAATATAAGTATATACCTCATCCACAAGATAATACCGTACGCTTTTTCCCTGACGGATCCAGTCACGGAGTGTCTGTGAGGAAATTTCCAGGTTGGGAGTGTGCAGCTGGATAAAATTCCCCTTGTATTTTTCTTCCAGATATAACATTTGTTCTTTCAGGGATTCTTCCGGAACAGCATTTCTTGTAGCTACCAATAGACTGGCTGCCTTACAGATCCGATCCGGTCTGCACCACGTGTCAAAATCATACAGAGAATCTGCACCGATGATAAAATAATACGTTTGATCCGGATATTTCTTATGCAGTCGTTCCAGTGTCTCATAAGTATACGTATATCCGTCCGGATGCATCTCTTCTGTGGAAAGACGGAAATGTGGATTGTCAGCGATAGATTTTCGCACCATCTCCACCCGCTGCTGATCACTTGCACGTCCCTCACGGTTCTGTTTGTGGGGAGGATTTCCGGAAGGCATAAACCAGACCTCATCGAGAGCCAGTTCCTCATAAGCCTTTTCTGCCAGAATCAGATGTCCTATATGAATCGGATCAAAGGTTCCCCCCATAATTCCAATTCGTTTTTTCATGATGTTCTCCTTACGGAAGCTGAATCTTTTTCTTCTCTTTTTTTCCTTCTTTATAAAGAACGATTTTCTTACCGATAACCTGAACAACCTGGGAACCGGTCCGTTCAGCCAGAACACGGGCGATTTCTTTTGGATCGTCCATACAGTTCTGTAATACGCTGATCTTAATCAGTTCTCTTGCTTCCAGGGCTTCCTTTGCGGATTGGGTAAATTCCGGCGTCAGACTGGATTTGCCGATCTGCAGGATTGGTTCTGTTGTCATGGCAATACTTTTCAGATATGCTCTTTGTTTGCTTGTCATAAACTCTCCTTTATTTGTAATAATCAAATTCAAATCCGTACATACGGACAGTGTCTCCCTCTTCAATACCTGCCTGTTCCAGTTCTTCAAGAATACCGCCGTCTTTCAGGAACTTCTGGAAGAAAGCGAATCCTTTTTCAGAATCCAGGTTGGTATATCCAAGCATCTTCTCAATCTTTGGTCCTTCTACCACATAAGTATGACCATCGTCGAGTTTTTCTACGGTATATGGCAGATTTTCCGCAATAAGAACGTCTTCCGGGAAGAATTCCTGCTCGAAAATAATCTGTTTTTTCTCAATGGAATCCAAAAGAGATTTTACATGGTATAAAAGTTCTTTCACACCTTTGCCGGTAACGGCAGAAATAGGAAATACTTTTACGCCCTGTGGCTCAAATTCGTCCTTCAGACGCTGAATCGGATCTTCTCCGTCAGGATAGATCACATCCACTTTATTGGCTGCGATTACCTGTGGTCTGGAAGCAATATCGGCGTTATATGCCTTTAATTCTGCATTGATCTTATAGACATCATCTACCGGATCTCTGCCCTCCGTGGAAGCGGCATCCACAATATGGATCATGACACGGGTTCTCTCGATGTGACGCAGGAACTGATGTCCCAGTCCCACACCTTCCGATGCACCTTCGATGAGTCCCGGAATATCCGCGATAACAAAACCGTCAGCACCATCGAGATCTACCACACCAAGATTTGGTGTAAGGGTAGTAAAATGATAGTTGGCGATCTTTGGCTGTGCATTAGTTACACGGGAAAGAAATGTAGATTTTCCTACATTTGGATATCCAACCAGTCCCACATCTGCGATGACTTTCAGTTCCAGACGTACTTCTAGCTCCTGGGCCGGCTGGCCTGGCTGCGCGTACTTCGGAACCTGCATGGTGGCAGTTGCATAGTGCATGTTTCCTTTACCGCCGCGACCGCCTTTTAAGATCACCTGCCGGCGATTTTCACCGGACATATCTGCGATTACTTTACCGCTTTCTGCTTCGTAGACAACGGTTCCTTCCGGAACACGCAGTGTGATATCTTTTCCATCGGCTCCATGGCATCGTTTTTTTCCGCCCTGTTCGCCATTTTGTGCTGCATATTTTCTTTTGTGACGAAATTCATTCAACGTATTCAGACCTTCGTCCACTTCAAAAATCACATCACCTCCGCGACCGCCATCACCGCCATCCGGACCACCGTTTGGCACAAACAACTCTCTACGGAAGCTTACATGCCCGTCCCCGCCTTTACCGGAACGGATCACGATCTTTGCTCTGTCTGCAAACATATTTTTCTCCTATCTGTCAATATTAGATGGAAACAGTGAACTAAAATTATGATGTCGCTGTTCCTGTTATCGAATATATAAAAAGAAGGCTCCAAACCATTCTGATTTGAAGCCCGCTGCATATGCTTATTCAGCTACCGGAACGATAGAAACCTGTTTCTTATCTCTTCCTTTTCTTTCAAAACGAACAACACCGTCTACTAATGCAAACAGAGTATCGTCTTTACCACGTCCAACGTTTACACCCGGATGAATCTTGGTTCCACGCTGTCTGTAAAGGATATTACCAGCTTTTACAAACTGTCCGTCAGCTCTTTTTGCTCCCAATCTTTTGGATTCGGAATCTCTACCGTTCTTAGTAGAACCAACTCCTTTTTTATGAGCAAAAAATTGAAGGTTCATATTTAACATGGTTTTTACACCTCCTCGAAGATTATATCAATAAATTCTGTGTACTGTTCATCTTCCATTCTCTGTAATCCGAGAATCAACGAATTCAGCAGCAGGAGACTTTCTTTGGAAGGCTTGTTCTTTATCATAAAATGAATACGTGCAGATGATTCATCCACATCAATCGTAAACTCATCTTCTGTAAAGGCCTCAATAGAATTCACCGTATTGATCACCAGTGCAGAGATACCGGCGCAGACAATATCTTCACCTTCCTGAGCATATCCTGCATGATCCTCACTGGTAAAGCCTACACACTGATTTTCTGAATTCTGATAAAACGTAACTTTTGTCATCAGACCACCTGATTAAGCGTTGATCTTTTCGATTTTCACTTTTGTGAACTGCTGTCTATGTCCGTTTTTCTTGTGATAACCAGTTTTTCTCTTATACTTGTAAACGATTACTTTTTTAGCTTTTCCGTTTTCAACTACAGATGCAGTAACGCTGGCATTAGCTACGTCAGCTCCTACTTTTAAACCGTCGTTGTTTACAGCAAGTACCTGGTCAAATGTAACAGTCTCTCCAGCTTCTACACCAAGCTTTTCTACTCTAATGATATCGCCTTCGGCTACTTTGTACTGTTTACCACCTGTTGCAATAATTGCGTACATATGGCACACCTCCTATTATCATTACTCGCCAAATATGGTGGCTCTTTCGAGCTCTTCTACCTCTTTGTGCGGCATACTTCGTAATATTACCATGCTTTTTTGGATTCGTCAACTGTTTTTGAAGAATTTTTTTGAAATCTCATCATAATAGAATGCGACAGTTATTCAGTAACATCCAGTGCATGTGATGCCGCAATTGCCAGTACACCCGGACCGGTATGACAGGTGACGCTGAAGGATAATGGATCCATTCGTGTGATGGCAATATCCGGGAACATGTTCTGCACTTCTTCCTTCCATTGCTTTGCAGTTTCTTCATCGGTGGTATAAGCTACATGAAGTTTTAACTGTCCCTTTGTGGCATAATCGGAAAAACGACCTTCCACATCTTTTTTCATGGCTTCCAGCATGTTCTTTTTGGCAGCTTTGACACCACGGACTTTTTTGTAGGCATCGAGTTTGTCTCCCTGAATCTGCAAAATCGGTTTCAGGTTCAAAGCAGAGCCAAGAAGTGCTGCTGCCGGTGTAATACGACCACCTTTTTTCAGATATTTTAAGGTGTCTACCATCAGATAAATGCTGGATTCCAGTGCCTCTTTTTCCAGAATTTCTTTAATCTGTGCAGCCGACTTTCCGGCAGCAGCAAGATGTTTCGCATCCATCACAGCCTGCTGCATGGTAACGGAGATCCTCTGGTTATCGACTACCTGTACCTTTCCATCATAATCCCGGGCAAGTCCCATAGCGGTAGAGCAGGATGCACTAAGTCCGCTGGACATCGGAATGTGCACGATTTCATCATATTCTTTTAAAAGTTTATCCCACAGATCCATCACATCACCGGGTGACGGCTGAGAAGTAGATAAGTCTGCATCGTTTTCAAGAAAATGATAGAACTGTTCTTTGTTCATATCCACATCTTCAAAATATAATTTTCCATCTACTAAGAAAGGCATCGGGATCACATAGATTCCAAGTTCTTTTCCTTCTGCCTGTGAGATACCACTGTTACTGTCGGTGACGATGGCAACATTGCCCATACTTTTGTTCCTCCTTTTATACTGCTGTAACGGTTTTCGGTAATATACGTCATTTTAGCTCAATAGTATAATTATAACATGGACTCAAAATAAATTCCACATCCAAAACAAATGATTCCTGCAATGAAGAAAACTGCGGATGGAATTGCAATTTTGAGTACTGTGCGATCCATCTGTTCTTTCGGGAAAAACGGTTGTGTTACATTATCTCGTCTGTGTAACAGATAATTGCCCAGGTACATTCCGAAAGGAACAGCTGCTCCAAGGATCAGATAAACACCGATGGAAATCAGAGGAACCGTCATGGTTCCGTCAGTACCGGTAAGCCGATTTTGCGCCTGCTGTAGCTGAGACGTTTTCAGAAGAAATTCCTGCAGCATCATGGGAACCAGATTATTTATCATATGAAATGCGGAGGAATATACCATATTTTCTGTCTCCAGCATAATATAGGACATAACTGCTCCCAGGATCGCAGTAGGCAGGAAACGAAGCGGGTTTGCATGAAAGAGACCAAAATAGATACCCATGATCAGAACGACCAGCCATTCTTTTCGGATACGATACATGGTATGAATGATTACACCGCGGTGAACCGCTTCCTCACAGATTGCCGGAAGCAGCGCAACTACAATCACAGATACCCAGAAAGGTACGCTGTAGATCACATCATTCAGTCCCTCGTTGACTGTCTCCATTTCTCCGGGAAATAAGCGATACTGGATCAGTGATACGACCATTGCAAGGATATAGGACGAAATCCACATCAAAATAGTTCCTAACATTGGCAGTCCTTCCGGAGAATGCACCGGAAACAGAGAGCGCAGGGAATACCCCATCACTTTTGCAAATAGCAGTGCCAGAATCAATAAAATAATTTCCGTAGCGGCCACACCATACAGTCCGAAATGAGACTGCAGCGGTACACAGATTGCAAAAAACACAATCATAATTAACAGAAAAAATGCGGCTCCGTGCCACGGTTTTAAAGTTTTCTCTCGCATAGTTTATTCTCCCTTCTTCAGCTGGAGCAGCTGTTCTGCAAGGGTTTTGGCGGACTTTTTCCGGGTGATCTCCATGATGCCGAGAGCGGTTACATCCACAACTACAGTCTGCATCGGGTCTGATCTGACCAGTGAACCCATGTATTGGAGCAATTCAGACTGATCATTGGTATTTTTCATATTAATAAAGTCAACCAGAATCATACCAGACAGGTTACGAAGCCGGAGCTGCCTTGCAATTTCCAGGGCCGCTTCCCGGTTGATCTGTTTATAATTTTCTTCTGCATCTTTTTTACTGCTGTGTTTACCGGTGTTGACATCGATGGCAACAAAGGCTTCTGTCTGCTGAATTATCAGAAAGCCACCGGATTTTAACCAGATTTTCTCCTGAAGTGCCTGATCGAGCTCCCGTTCAAGATTATAGAGCCTTGCAAGCGGCAACAGGGAATCTTCATAATATTCAATTGCACACATCGATGCAACCGGAATATCCTGGCGGGAAACACATAGTTCTTCATACAGCGTCTTCTGGTCCGTGATGATTTTTTCTGTTTCTTTCCAGTGCACATCTTTCAGAATGGATGCAGTGATCGATTCTCCTTTGGAAAGCTTCGTATAGCACGGTGTGTGCAGGGCTTTCTGATACAGCTGTGTAAACTGCGTTTCCAGTGACCGCAGTTCTTCCTTCAACTCTTCCGCGGAAGCCAGCGCACCATTGGTTCGAAGAATGATGCCGTAAGAGCAGTCTTCCGGCATCAGCTCTTCGAGAAACTCTTTTAACTTTTCCCGCTTTCCGGATGGAATCTTCGCGGAAATACCGAGTGTGCGGTTTCCGGTCGTGAGCACCAGATATTTTCCGGTAAAATTCAGGTTTGAAGAGACGCAGGGGGCTTTGGTTTTTATCGCTTCTCGGGTAACCTGCACCAGAAGTTCGTCGCCGGCTCGTAATTCTGATGCTTTCTTCGGCATTGTGTAGAGAAAATTAGATTCCTTCGTATAAGGGAAATAACAGCTGGTGCGGTTTTCAATTTCCACAAAAGTTCCTTTGATATCCGGGAGAATTTTCTGGACTTTTCCCACATGGATACTTCCGAGCAGACGTTCTTCCCTGGGGTCTTCCAGACAGATTCGGCTGATTTTTCCGTTTGACTGCCAGGCAGCTACCCGGCAGTCTGTTCCGTGATAACAGAGAGTGGTAATGATAACACGTTCCATTTTATACAATCACATCTCCCAACGCTTCCAGGGATACCAGCTGTGGGATCTCCTCTTCACCGCGGTCGGCATAGACTTCTTCCCGGTGGATCATCAGTGCAAATGGTTCCAGTTCGATTCCGAGGAATTTTGCGAATGCTTCCATCACTAATTCTGGTTTCAGGTTGTGAACACTTCCCTGGGAAAGCTGCATCCAGACTTTGTCACCGCGCAGTTCCAGTTTGTAGATCCACGGTTTGATATCGGTGATTTTCTCGCTTCGTTTTGTCTTTCTGAGGATCTCGATGCTATCCTGTGCAAAAAATGCTTCCAGCTGTCCTTTTTTCCACTCGACAGAGGGTTCTTTTCCCTCGCGGAATGCTACGGTATAATCAGCTGCTGCCACCAATGACATGCAGGCACTTGCTTTTCCGTCCGGGATCTGGCGGACACTGATCACTTTCATTCCCTCTGCCATTGTTGCATTTAACCGGTTCTCCATCTCTTTGGAAGACAGGGAATCGCCCGTCAGTTCCATATCAAAGTATTCCCCGGCACTGGTGACACCAACGCCGAGAGGAGCCGCAAACGACATGATCATATGTGGAGAAAATCCGCCTGAGAAAGCGATCGGAATATTGGCTCTTCGGATGGCTTTCTGAAAATAACGCATGATATCCAGATGTCCGATGAATTTCATGGCACCTTCTTTGGAAAATTTAACTCTTACTTTCAACACATACACCTCCCTGATATTTTGCTGCACCACAGCCGGAACACTGCATACGGCAGTTCGGCGTTACGGTTTCTTCATGGGCACGTTTCCATTCACGTAACAGGAATTTCTTTGTGACACCGATATGAATGAAATCCCATGGGAAGATCTCATCATCACTTCGTTCTCTGATAGTATAAAAATCAGTATCGATACCACACTCGGCAAATGCCTCTTTCCAGTATTCCGGATGATAATACTCTGACCAGGCATCAAAGAGCGCACCGTGTTCGTAAGCTTTCAGTATCGCATCCCCGACTTTACGGTCACCACGAGCCAGGATACCCTCCAGAACAGTAACATCGGCTTCGTGCCAGTTGTAGCGGATACTTTTCTGATTCAGCTGTGCATGGATCTCTTCACGGACGATTCTTGCACGATCAAGGAATTCTTCTTCCCGGCACATTGGAGCCCACTGGAATGGGGTAAATGGCTTTGGAACAAAGAAAGAAGTACTTGCTGTGATCTGACATTTTCCGTTTCGCTGATCTTTTGGGATCTCGTAGTAACGTTCCGCGATTTCTTCACAAAGATGAGCGATACCTTTCATATCATCCTCGGTTTCGGTAGGAAGTCCGAGCATAAAATACAGTTTCACTTTATTCCAGCCGCCCTCAAAAGCTTTTCCGGCACCTTCCAGAATCACTTCCCGTGTCAGACCTTTGTTGATCACATCACGCAGTCTCTGGGAACCGGCTTCCGGTGCAAATGTCAGGCTGCTCTTTTTGATATCCTGTACTTTCTTCATAACATCCAGGGAGAACGCATCAATTCGAAGAGATGGAAGGGAAATATTCACGCCTCGTCTGTCGCATTCTTCCATCAGGAAATTCACCAGTTCCGGGAGCTGTGAATAGTCACTGGAACTTAAAGAACTCAGAGAAATCTCTTCGTGTCCGGTGGCATCCAGCATCTCAACGGCTTTCTGTTTTAAAAATTCCACATCACGCTCTCTGGTCGGACGGTAGAGCATACCTGCCTGACAGAAACGGCATCCGCGGATACAGCCACGCTGGATCTCCAGAACCACACGATCCTGTGTGGCCTTGATAAATGGAACCACAGGAGCTTTTGGATAATACGTGTCTGTGATATCCATAACAATCTGTTTTTCGACAGATGCAGGAACGGACGCGTCTGTTGGGGTGAAAGAAGCGATGGTTCCGTCTTCTTTATAACAGACCTCATACAATGCCGGTACATACAGTCCCGGAATCTGTGCCGCTTTCTTTAAAAATTCCATACGGCTGCTGCCTTTCGCCCGTTCTTCTTTATACAGATCCATCAGCTGGAAATATACCGTTTCACCTTCTCCGATATAGAAAATATCAAAGAACTGCGCCAGCGGCTCCGGATTGTAGGTACAAGGACCGCCACCGATCACGATCGGATCATCCCAGGTCCTCTTTTCAGCCAGCAGGGGAATCCCGGACAGATCCAGGATCTGTAAAATATTGGTATAACACATCTCATACTGGATCGTGATACCAAGGAAATCAAAATCCTTCACCGGATCCTGAGATTCCAGTGCGAACAACGGGATTTTTTTGTCGCGCATCACTTTGTCCATATCCGGCCACGGGGAATACACTCTTTCACACCAGATATCGTCACGCTGGTTAAACATATCATATAAGATCTGTATTCCGAGATGGGACATACCTATTTCGTAGACATCCGGGAAACACATGGCAAACCGGACCGCAACTTCCGATTTGTCTTTCATCACTGCATTGACCTCATTGCCGATATATCGGGCCGGCTTCTCGATGGTCAGCAGGATTTCATCGTCTAAAGCTAATTTTCTCATATTTATTTGCTTTTCCTCTTTTCAATATAAATAGAATTTTCTGTAGTTTTTTGTAACACAAGAATGACACGGCATAAAAACCGCATCATAAATAAAGATATACTATCCGGGAGGAATTTGCAAGAGAAATGTTTGAATATTTGTAACTATTCAGTAGCCACTGTCCCGCGAGGTGTTTTGACATGTTCATGTCAAAATCCCGAGACATACAAGCCAAAATGCCATCACCGAAGGTGATTTTTTATGCATTTTGGCTCGTAACTGTGAAGGTACTGAACAGTTACGAATATTTTATGATTACGACCCCAAAGTACTGCTCACTCTGTTCTCAGTAACTAAAAAAGGTCCACCGGACCTTTTTGTCGTATGCTTGGCAACGCAAAAAGCAGAACATCGTGTTCGGACATTCTGCTTCCGGCATATCTTCATATTGCATGGTATATTTATATTTGGCTGATCCGGCAACAGACTTCCCATGGTTCTGTATCGAAAATATACCTTTGCTATTTCATATATTCTTTTTTTATATAAACTTTAATATGATGTTTAAGAATTAATCTGTATTCCATATTTATCCAGATCGACCTTCCCGTCAACCACTTCCACCCCATCTTCTTCCAGAAGCTGAGCCTGTACCTGCTCACCGCCAAAGGCGAATGCTCCGGCGAGTTCTCCTTTGGCGTTGACGACACGGAAACAGGGAATGTGTTCCGGGTCCGGGTTCTTGTGAAGGGCATTTCCCACAGCTCTTGCCATCTTCGGTTCACCTGCCATGGCTGCAACCTGACCATAGGTTGCCACATGACCTTTCGGAATCTGCTTAACCGCTTCATAGATTCGTTTGGTCGGACTGTCTGTGACCAGATCATAACTTTCGGCGATCATCCGGCGGATCTCTTTTTCCGGGATCGTTCCGTCCAGAATGATCGTGTTCCAGTGCTCTTTGTTCTGATGATAGCCGGCGATTACCGAATCATAGGCAGAGCGCCAGAAATCTCTCCATTCAGGCGCAACCTTCACATTCAGATTGATAAAACCATTGCGCTCATAGATCCAGAGAAATGCTTTTTTACTTCCACGAACCCGGACAAGCTGCCAGTTGGGATCGTGAAAAGGTTTTTCTTCGTACACGTTGTCAAATGATAAACCGTATGCAAGTGCTTCTTCTCGTGTTGTCATAGTATCTGTTCTCCCGGCGTTTTTATAAGATATCAAAAGCAAGATGATTGGTCATTTTAGTCTTCTTTGCAGAAAAAATCAATAGCTGCCTGTGTTGCCTCCGGCTGCATGCTTGGACCAAATCCGTGGTCAGCTCCTTTTACAATGTGCAGTTCGCTGTTTTTATAAACATCATGGTAACGCTCCGAAGCAATCTTATTTACGATCGGATCGCTGTCACCATGCAGCAACAGAACTTCTCCGGTGTAGTGAGAAGCGATCTCATAGATCGGAAGACTCTGCGCGATGCGGAAGTAAAAACCACCGATGGTGTGTTCGTGTACATGAATTTTATCCGGGATCTGTACCGGATCGTAAGTGGTTCCCTGACACTCTCCTTTGATGGCATCGTCTTTTAAAGTAGCAGCAGGGGCAGACAGGATTATTTTTTTGAAAACTTCCGGATAGTATCCGGCGATCATGCTTGCAACCACACCGCCCTGGGAATGACCGAACAGGAAGATGTTACGGACATGTTCCAGAGATTTGGCATAATCGAGAATTACTTTTGCGTCTGCAATCTCATTTAACACGGTCATATCTTCCAGTTTTCCGTCGCTGTCCCCATGTCCGTTAAAATCAAACCGGACAGAAGCAACCCCTTTTTCTAACAGAGCATCGGCAAGAGCCGTCAGTAATTCTCCGTTGCGGTTTCCGGTAAATCCGTGCATGAGAATAGCAATGTCATAACTATCTTTTTCCGGCACTACCAGTTCTCCACGTAAGGTTAATCCATCTCTTTTTACTTCTACGTTCATAATATATGTTCTCCTTTGCAAATATAGTTTGATAGTTATCGACACAATCTCCTGGAGTTACCAGAGATCATAAGTCTTCATTGTTTCGGGTGTCCGATATTCGTGTTTCTCATAATAGCCGATCAGTGTTCCGTCCTCATCCCGTAAAGCAATCACATAAACATCTTTTAATTTCTTTTCGTTATGTGAAGTATAAACGATATTGTGCGATGAATCCGCTGCAAACCAGTTGATGATCTGATGAATCTTCGTATTCGAATCCGCGTTGTGACAGTTTAAGAGGCTTTTCCCGATCAGCGCTGCCCCGCCATACTTATGATAATCTTTGATGGCAGCAGGATTCATATAAATAATCGTATGTTCCAGATCACAGATTACAATAGAAAGTCGGTCCTGATCAACGATGCTTTTAAAATAAGGGGATAAGATCTGTTTGGTGTCTGACATGATGTTTTCGTCCTTTCTGTTGCGATAAAATATAATATTTATTATACCACAGATTGAGAAAATGAAACAGAAAAGAATACCCTGAGAATCCGAAACAGAATCCTCAGGGTATAGATCAAGCTAATTTTTCCAATACCGATGTTCCTTCCCACTCTCTCGACTTCGAGATCTTCATAAGATCTGCAATCGTCGGTGCAAGGTCAAGCAGGGTAAGTCCATGCAGCTGCACGCCCTTAGGGAATTCTTTTCCTACAAAGAACATTGGGATCGTCATATCTTCCGGGATGTTTTCGCCGTGTCCTCGGTCGTGACCGCCGTGGTCAGCGGTGATCACGATGGTGTATCGATCATGGACGGCTTCGTAGACCTGCTGGACGCAGGAAAATGCATTGTTTACCTGGTGCATATATTCCGGTGTCATCCAGCCGTGGTCGTGACCGCCTTTGTCGTCTGTTTCCACCAGATACAGATACACAAAATCCGGCTCTTTCCGGGCAATCAGGGAAAGGGCTTCCTGCGTGAGCAGTAAATCCGAATTGTCCTCTTCGTATTCATTGACGAAAAAAGAATATTTCATATTTCCAGATGTCCATACATGGCGCATCGGTTCCCAGCCATAGAAAGCGGCACAGGTTTTGTCAGCACGCTCCAGCTGTTCTGCCAGTCCGCGGATCGGTCGTACCGGCGGCATGTAGTCGTTGGTGATAATCCCGTGGCGGATGGGCGGTACGCTGTAAAAGATCGAGGTATGCGCCGGCAGGGTAACCGGTGGCACAACAGAACTTGCATCCAGGGAATAGCATCCGTTTTCTTTCAGTGTGTTTACAAAAGAATGACCGCAGGTTTTCACGGCATCCGGTCTGAGTCCATCGATGGAGATCAGTATTACTTTTTTATCCATATGTGAGATTCCCCCGTATATACAAAGATTTTGATACCGGCTGCTTCTGTACCAGAAAGCCTGATATTTTCATATACTCAGTATAGAATTTCACTCACCGCATGTAAAGGGATTATTATCTGATTTTCTGTGGATTTTTCAACGGTTCAGAATTTCCGACGGATTGTGCAATGATCTCAAGCGGCAGTATGCGGATTTCTTCGTAAGTCCGTTCCTGGCAGGACGGATTGAGTGGAAAATCAGCGTTCTCTTCTACCGTCTCTACGGTGATCGCCGGTCTGTGCAGCAGTTCGGAATAATAATTCACAGGACTTCCGCCGTTTAAACGGGAGAGATACTCTTCCTCCTGTTTTCCGAGAGAGTAATTCGATAATTTCTGCATATACCGCGCCAGCTTGTGATTGCGCTGGTTATAGGAAAATGGCATTGCCTGCCGATAATAGTAGATGATGCGTCCTCTGGAATGAAAATCGAGATAGCCGATCGTATCACACTGTTCAAAGACACGGATCAGTGCCTTGGTTTCCTGTTCACTGGCGGGATACTCGCCGAACTGCTGCTGAATGTAGGATTTGCATGGAAAATTCCGGTTGATATCGACCGTTCTTGCGTTGTATTTCCAGTAGGGCCAGTCCACGCCGCGCATTTTGCATGTCTGTCGGAGAATGGGATTGCGGATCGCGTTGAAACTCTCGGTGGCGATCACATAACCGTCCGGGTTGACGATGGGAAGAAAACAGATCGAACAGTGGTCGAGCAATTCCCGTACCGGATAATTTCTCATATTCAAGTTATCCTGATAAGCCTGACTGTATTCCTGCGCCATCCTAGTCAGAAGCACCGGATTGATGGATTCTTTTCCATGGATACCTGCCGTCAGAATCAGCGCGTCCAGTCCAAGTCCGACACGAAGCATCGGAATCGATCGTTCGTCATGGCTCTCCCCCACTTCTTTGTATACCGTGAAATCTGGATACTGAGCACCGGATTCCTGCAGATTGCGGAGGAGTTCTTCATAAGTATAGGATTGATTTAACGTAATCATACAAACCTCCCTGTGTCATAAGATTGATGGGAAATATTCCCCCTTTTATGTATATATGAGGCAGATCGTATTTTAGAACCAGAGAAGAAAAATGTGTAAAAAGACTGCCGTTCAAAAACAAATTTGAACGGCAGTCTTCTTCACAATCGGTTACCCATGCCACGCATCGCCTTGATCGGGTAAATATAAGAATATGTATCCTGAATGGTCAGGCGGTCGCAGGCATCCGTGTTATCACTGGTCCAGAATTTTTATCAAAATTTACCATTGAATTTTTGTGAAATATGCACAAAAAGAAGTAGAATCTGGAAAAAAACATGGTTTTACTAAATGCGCCATGCATTTTTTTAATTGAAAGATTGAAAAATTTTATGAGTTTTACTTTTTTACTAAACAAAAACGGATATATGAGGATACTGGGAAGAAATGTATGTTTTAGAAAAACGGACATCTGTTTTACCGTTTTTCGTCGCTGTCACAGATGTCCGTTCAGGATATGGTTTACGGACGAACCTGTCCGTTTCCATAGATGATATATTTTGTGGTGGTCAGTGCAAGAAGACCCATCGGACCTCTTGCGTGAAGTTTCTGCGTGCTGATACCGATCTCCGCACCGAAACCAAATTCAAATCCATCGGTGAATCTGGTGGATGCGTTGACATATACGCAGGCTGCGTCGACTTCATCGAGGAACTTCTGCGCGTTGGTATAACTTTCGGTGATGATCGCTTCCGAGTGACCGGTATTGTAGCGGTTGATATGGGCGATTGCCTCCTCCACGGAATCTACGGTCTTCATGGAGATGACATAGTCCAGGTACTCTTTCCCCCAGTCTTCTTCGGTTGCAGCGACTGCGTCAGGAACCAGTTCGCAGACCTCCTGATCGCCGCGGATCTCCACGTGTTTTTCCTGTAAGCGTGCAGCAAGAACCGGAAGCAGTTTATCCTTTACCTCTCTGTGGATCAGAAGAGACTCACAGGCGTTACATACACCTACCCTCTGCGTTTTGGCGTTGATAATGATATCCACAGCCATAGACAGATCTGCGGAGGCATCGACAAAGATATGGCAGTTGCCTGTACCGGTTTCAATGACCGGGATCGTGCTGTTTTCCACAACGGCGCGGATCAGACCGGCACCTCCTCGCGGGATCAGAACATCCACATACTGGTTCAGTTTCATGAATGCAGCGGTAGTCTCTCTGGAGGTATCTTCGATGAGAAGCAGAGCATCCGGGTTCACGTTTGCTTCCGACAGTGTGCGGCGGATGCAGGTTACGATCGCCTGGATAGAATGAAACGCATCACTTCCACCCTTTAAGATCACAACATTGCCGGTCTTAAAACAAAGACCGAATGCATCGGCAGTTACATTTGGACGGGCCTCATAGATAATACCGACAACACCGAGGGGTACACGTTTCTGACCGATACGAAGACCGTTGGGACGCTGTTTCATGCCGAGCACTTCGCCGATGGGATCATCGAGAGCGGCAATCTGATACAGACCTTCTGCGATCTGTGCGATGCGATCTTCTGTTAATAAAAGCCGGTCCAGAAGTCCCTGGGACATGCCATTTGTCCGGCCTTTTTCCATATCCTTTTCATTGGCAGCCAGGATCTCAGTTGCATGGAGCTTCAGATCGTCGGCAGATTTTCTTAGAATCTGATTTTTTTCTTCACTTTTGAGATGTTGCAGATCCGGTTTTGCGGCCTGCGCCCGTTTCCCGATATTATCCAGGTATTCCATATGTATTCTCCCTTCTGTAAGTTCCTGCCTGGCAGTACTTACCGGTAAATTGTTTTCTCTGTGATTACCACATCCGGCAGCAGATCAGTCGGTTCGGTGGGAACTTCCTCCATCATCTGGAATTCGAATGCCAGTGCTGCGGTAAAATGACGGGTGTGTTTGCTCAGATACCGGTCATAAAAGCCTCCGCCGTATCCTACCCGGTGGCGCTGATTGTCGAAGGCGACTCCCGGCATTATCATCAGTTCATCCTCTCCGTCTGCAACCGGAAGACTTGTTTTCGGTTCGCGGATACCAAAATATCCCGGTTCCAGATCCTCTGGCTGTGAGATCTGATAAAAGATCATATCTTCTCCGACAACTTTCGGAGCAGCCACTTTTTTCCCGAGACGGAATGCTTCTTTGATAATTCCGTCTGTCATAACTTCGTTTTTACAGTCTATGTACAGATAGATCCAGTCGCTTTCCTGGAAAGCAGGAAGTGAGAAAAGTTTCTGCCAGATCTTTGCACTGTTTTTACAGATAGATGCCGGATCCGTTTCTTTTCGGCGTCGGAAAATTTCTTTTCTAATGGCTTTCTTTGCTTCCATATTTTTCTCCTAGATTGGTGATGCTTCCGTCTTTTTCCTGGATGTTGATGTTATCCAGCTGAGAACGGAGGTTCATACGTACGCTTGCGATGAATTCTTTTCGAAGTTTATGCTGTTCTTTTTTTTCTTCCGGTGTCAGTTCCTGTGTTTTTGCCTTTCTGGCAAGTTCGTTGATACGGTCAATTCCTTTTTGATCCATGTTTCTGTTCTCCTTTTACAGTATCCGTTCCAGAAAATCCAGAACGTAAAAATCATTTTTCTTATGGGACAGGAATAGGGTTCCATAAGGGCGTCCCTGTATGATCTTATGGATGACATGAAAGTCGGCACCGTTGGCGATGATCATATCAGTTCCGGCGGCACTCGCGATCTCGGCAGCAGTCAGTTTGGTTGCCATTCCACCGGTTCCTACGTTGCTTCCGGTACTTCCCTTTCCCATGGACAGCAGATGCTCATCCAGTTCTTCTACCACATCGATGAAAGTTGCTTCTGGATTTTTATGGGGATCATCGGTAAACAGCCCGTCAATATCTGAGAGAAGAATCAGAAGATCGGCACCTACCATAGCGGAAACCACTGCTGATAACGTGTCATTATCACCGAATTCAATTTCATAGGTAGATATGGTATCATTTTCATTTACGATGGGGATCGCTCCCATACGTAAGAGTTCTTTGAATGTATTTTTTGCATTTAATCGGTTCAGATTATTCAGAATCGTATGTTTGGTCATCAGAATCTGGCTGGCAACCTGGTTATATTCTGCGAATAATTTCTGATAGATCATCATGAGCTTTGCCTGCCCGATGGCTGCACATGCCTGCTTTTGTGCCATGCGCGATGGTTTTCTGTCATAACCCATAGTTTTACTTCCTACCATGATGGCACCGGAAGAAACCAGGATTACGTCTTTTCCCTGATTCCTCAGATCGCTGATTTCCCGAACCAGAACTTCCAGTTTGATCAGATCCAGATAGCCGGTATCCGGGTGAGTCAGGGAAGAAGAACCGATCTTGATGACGATACGTTTTTTATTTTTCAGTTTTTCACGAAATGTTGTGTTCATTCGTTTTTATCTCCTGCCTGTTTTACTGACATATTGGGATTGCTGGTGCATCCGCAATAATCTATATCATTGTACCGCACCAACGGAGAAAGTTCCAGTATTTTTTTAGCTGGAATAATTTTCGAGAAAACTGTAGAGTTCCTGACGTGAGTTCAGCCGATATTCCTCCTGGATTTTTTCACGGACAGACATCGGAAGACTCTCTTCGGAAATCTCCGTGGCCTCGTAGACAGAACCGTCCGGATGCTGGATAACAACCTTTCCGTCCACGATACGAACCAGATAAGAGGGCTGCAGGATCTGTTCTGTTTCCCGCAGCTGAGATGGCTGTATCTCTGAGGTACCGGAGTTTCCAAGCTGGTAGCTGAAATAGTATCCTGCAGTCAAAAGAAAAAGACAGGAACAGACGATTAATACGTAAGAGAATCGGCGCATATAGAACACTCCTTTTTCTTACAGTATCAGCGAATGATTCCTGTCTTATTCATAAATTTCAGCGTTTATTCAGTAAAAATAATCATTTTAATATTCAGTATCCGATGCTGCAGCTTCTTCTGCTGCTGCCTGTGCTTCACTGTCCTGTGTATCTGTGGAGGAAGCAGAGCTGTCATCGGAACCAAGAATCTCCACACGGTCTGCGTAAGTATCCTGAATAATACATACCCAGGTCTTACCGGTATCCATAGTGATCTGATTACCGTTGGTATCATAGTAGAAAGTAGCTCCCCATGGAGTGTGTTTTTTCCAGGTGATATCGATGGCCTTTCCGTTTACAATATATTTTCCTACATTTGGTTCATCAACGTCGATGTTCAGATAACCGTGTTCATCGTATTTTCTCCAGGAAGAATATTGCAGAATGATGTTTTTATAGGCGATCTGTTCTCCGGTCAGCTGATCAATCTGTTTGTCACCGTACTGGAAACGATAGTACAGTTTGTCTTCCGGATTGTATTCAAACCATGGCTCATTCAGGAAATATCCCGGTTTTACGACATTTGCTTCTGTCTCACCCGGAAGTTCCACTTCATCATCTACGCCGCAGAAGGCATAACCAGGCTGGAAGTCCTCAGCGTATTCCTGACTGTAGCCGTTGATCTCGATACCTTTCTGGATACCTTCAAAACTTGTATAAGCGTTGTGGGGAGATTTTCTGTCAGTGGTACGATAAAATACCTGATCACCGTATCCGGCCAGTCCACTGATATTATTTACCTCCGGTAATTCCAGGAAAGGAAGGGCATAAGCAGACTGTCCATAATGCGTATAGATCGCATCAAATCCTGAAGCGTAGAAAATATAATAATCACGACAGCTTCGTACGGAACCGATCTTTTCCAGATTATCATAATCTTCAAAGACACCCATCAGACGGGTGATTCCACCTTCCACAGGTGCTTCGTATACTACCCCGGCATTAGCAATACCGGCCTGTGGGCAGGCAGGTCTCAGATTGTTGAGCATAACAGCAACCGGGCGACGTCTTCCGATGGCTTCCGGTACATATTCTCCGGTCAGATAACTTACAACATAGCCATCCGGAATAGGATCTTCTGTGGGTTCCGGTTCTTCAGCAGCCATGGCAGTTGGTTCCGGTGTTACTTCTTCTGTTGCTTCTTCTGTTGGTTCCGGCGTTGCAGTCGGTTCGGCGGAACCAGACTCGTTTTTCTGGCATCCGGTCAGCATGATGCCACCTGCCAGCCCAAGGGCTATGATCAGTTTTGCATATTTTTTCATATGTGATCTCCTTTTCGTTGATAAAATTAATCTCTTCCAATCTGCAGCTGCTGCAGTGCTTTCTCCTGTTTCTGTTCCATGACAATACGTTCCTCATCAACCATATGGTCATACCCCAGAAGATGCAGCATACTGTGAGCAACTAAAAATGCGTATTCTCTTTTTACGCTGTGTCCGTAAGCTTCTGCCTGCTCCACTGCTTTCGGTATGGAGATCATGATGTCTCCCAGAAGAAGCTCTCCACTTTCCGGATCAAAGCAGCTGTCATCGTCTTCCAGCACAGAATAATCTGCAGGTGCCGGAAAATCAACCATAGGGAAAGACAGCACATCCGTTGCCCGGTCGATCTGACGATATTCCAGATTGGTCTTATGAATCGTTTCATTATCTGTGAGAACCAGGCAGACCTGTGATTCATAGGGACATCCTTCCTGATCCAGAACGGTTTCCATGACATCTTCTGCGACCTTCAGAAAATCAAAATCAAAGGTCTGTTCCTGTTCATTGGAAAAATCAATACTCATAACTGTTTCCCCTCCGTCGTTGATTTTTCGGTGATGCCGGTTTTTCCGGGTGTTTCTTTTCGTAGGCTTCATAGGCCTGTACAATCTTTTGTACCAGCGGGTGACGGACAACGTCTTTGCTGGTCAGCTGACAGATGGAGATCCCTTCTACTTTCTTCAGCACCTGAAGAGCCATCTCCAGACCGGATTTCTGACCAGAAGGAAGATCTTTCTGAGAAGAATCTCCGGTAATGATCACTTTGGATCCGAATCCGATACGGGTCAGGAACATCTTCATCTGTGCCGGAGTTGTATTCTGCGCCTCATCCAGAATAATAAATGCATTGTCCAGTGTACGACCGCGCATATAAGCGAGGGGGGCAACCTCAATCAGCCCTTTCTCCATATTTTTTGCAAAGCTTTCCGGTCCCATGATCTGATACAGTGCATCATAGAGTGGGCGCAGGTAGGGATCCACCTTACTTTGCAGGTCGCCGGGAAGAAATCCCAGTTTTTCTCCTGCTTCGATGGCAGGACGGGTCAGGATGATTCTTCCCACTTCGTCATTTCGGAATGCTGTGATCGCCATTGCCATGGCAAGGTAGGTTTTACCGGTACCGGCAGGCCCTACGCCGAAAACGATCATATCTTCACGGATCTTATCCACATATGCTTTCTGTCCCAGCGTTTTTGGCTTGACCGGTCTTCCGTTGATCGTGTGACAGATACAGTCTTTATCCATCTCCACAAGCGGAGCTTCTTTCTCTTCCATGGTCAGTGACAGTGCATAATCCACATTCTGACTCTGAATGGTATTTCCTCTGACAGAAAGCCCCAGCAATTCCCGGATGATCTTTTCCGCTTTCTGCACATTTGGTGCAGGCCCTACGATCTTTAATATGCCGTCACGGGAAATCAGTGTTACCTGTAAGGTGCGTTCGATCTTTTTTATATGTTCGTCAAACTGTCCGAAGATATTTCTTTCATGTTCTGCCGGAATTTCTATCAGCTGTTCGATGATTCTTGCCGCCATTCATCTTGTCCTTTCGTAACTGTTTTTCTTTTAAAATGTCAACACAGACATTCTATCCTTTTATTTTACCACCTTTTTAGTGGAATTGAAGCCCTTTTTATGATTTTTCTGTATTTTCTGTATGTATATTGTTAATGTTCAATGGTAATATCCCGCGAAAAATCAGTTTGTTTCGGAAACAAAAGACGTGGAATCCGGAAGTGCCTTCCGGACTATCGGAGTTTTTTCGCTTCCGGGAATCTGTATGATCACATAGCCCTGTGAACGGCATCTGTTTGCAGTGAGTCTGGTACGGATATTCCGGGAAAGAATCAAGGCATCTTCGCGTACGAGATTTTTCAAGAAATTTTGCAGATGTTTTTGTGAAAGTTCCAGAGATTCTTTCGGTGTATAGCAGTAGGATTTTTTTTCATAGGGAACGGTTATGATTTTTCCCACGGTGACTGGCAGGTAAAAACTGGGGGTAAGGGTCAGTCGGCGTTCGATGCGATAAATTTCAGAATTATTTTTTGGGGCATGATACCAGGAGATATCGGTTCCGAAGAATGTAAAAAAAGGATAGCTTTCTTGCTCTCCGGGATAAGATTTTACAGTGACCGTCCGGGAAAATTCATCATAATAAGGAAATTGAGTTTTTATAACGATATCTGCATCCGCACGCACATATTCGTAACGTTGTATCTGACTATCATTATCCAGGATTGCAACCGAACCAGATACAAGAATATCTCCTTTTTTACAGACATCTCCCGGCTTTACCTGTGGCATTCCCATACGGGTGATGATACTTACTACGGTGCCATTCCACGGAGCGGTAAGATCCCAGCTGGTGAGGGTGTCCGCTAAGGCATCCGTTGGCTGCGGGATTTCGTCATTTTCTTTGATATCAATAATCAGACAGGTTCCCTCAAGCTTTGCAGATACCCAGACAACACCGGGAAAGGCCTGCCGGATTTTCTGCATCAGCTTCTGGCAGTCTACATTTCTCTTTGCCATACCACAGCGGATATCCCATTCGGATAATGTGTCCAGGAGAACAGGTGTGGTATAATAACGGTTTCCTGTGATCTGAATATCCCAGATACGAAGGGAACACACAAATAACAAAATAAAGCCAAGAAATATTCCGAGAAAAAAAGCCTTTCTTTTTCGTGCATGAAGTAAAAAGAAAGGCAGACCGTTTTTAGATAAGATATGGATCCGGGCATCTGTTTTCCGGCGAAACCGGCCAAGACGCAGGAAATCTCTGGCAGAGAGTTCCATTTCATAGAAGGAAGCTTCCTGGGTAAGATTTCGAAGAGGAATCCGATTATGTACACAGAGACTGAAAAACCGATCCGGTGCAGGGCTTTCCAGACGAATGCGAACGTAGCCGCGGATATATTTTTTTATAGAATCCAAGAACGTACCTCCCGATCGTCGCAGTCAGATTTCATACAAAACAGATGTGATCTGTCCTGTTACTTTCATCTCAAGTGCTGTGTAGTAAAGAACGCTGAGGGAAACTCCCTGAATGCGTATTCTTCCATTTGCGGTCAGTACTAAAAGATGATCGGAACGGTATTCCAGGATACTTCGGTAATTTTCCAGAAGAATCTCCCGTTCACCAATCAGTGTGATGATACATCCATGATATGCCAGATCGCCGGGAAGTTCCAGCAGATCAGCCAGACACTCTCTCACTGTTGTTATTTTTATTTTTTTCACAGAATGCTCCCGGTGTTTATTATTCAGTTTATGAGAATTCGCCGATCTTTATGCTTCCCGGAGGAAAATCAGTGAGAACCAGAGAACCATCTGTTCTCCCATATAATAATCCATGTGATTTTCTTCGATATTTTTGGTCAACAGGATCCCATGACTTTCAATACAAGGATGCATCAGATCCGGGTGGTTACAGGATTTTTTTGGATATGTGCATTTCTCACAGATGGAACAGGAATCCGTGGACAGTGTATAGCATCGCCAGGCATCTTGTTTTAAAAATGCTTCGATTTTTGCAGTGATCTCCTCATGCTCCTGTTTGGTAGCAAGCAGAGCATCCATATTGGAATAATCCGGTACTTCTGCCACAGAAGAAAATAAAAGTGCATGTGTGTACTGCTGGCACCGTTCTCTGCATTTGTCCACAGTTCCTACTGCCGGTGGACATGACCAGGATTTTCCATATCTTGGACATTCCCGCTTACAGATGGTGCGTACTTTGTCATTGAATTCAATATCATCAATGGAAAGAAAGGTATACTGATAAATGGGAAATTGTGTAATATAGTTTTCTATTGATTGAAAGTTCATAAATACTCCTTTTTTATCTAAATCATTACGTACTATTATACCGTCTGTACCGCCAGAATACAAGTGGTGAATACCGGACCGCTCTCTGGCATATACAGTAAAGACAGAAAAAGAAAAGAGTACCTATGAAATATTTAAATTGTATCAAACAATGGCTGCACACAGGAAAAATAATCCGGGAAACAGACTTTCTTACCTGTTGTGTGGTACTGATTGCCTGTTTTTTTGTCGGCGCGGCGATACACTGTCACACAGAACAGGAGCATCTGGAGACTTCCGGACAGATTCTGCATCCTGAGACAGAGAACTGGGGACTTGGTTTTGGGCAGACCGGAGAAAAACCGACAGGAAATGTATCAGCAGAAGAATTGAAAAAGTATCATGCCGCCTATATGGATCCAACGGATGAAAAAGTCATCTATCTTACTTTTGATGCCGGATATGAAAATGGTAATACACCGGCGATTCTGGAGGCATTGAAAAAGCATGATGTAAGCGCAACTTTTTTTGTGGTGGGAAATTATCTGGAAACCAGTCCGGAACTCGTTAAGCAAATGGTGGCTGAAGGCCACACTGTAGGAAATCATACCTTCCACCATCCGGAAATGTCAAAAATTTCTGATGCAGCTTCTTTTGAAAAAGAACTGAAGGACGTGGAAACACTCTATCAGAAAATTACAGGAGAAGAATTTACCCGCTTCTACCGTCCACCGCAGGGGAAATATAACACACAAAATCTGCAGATGGCCGGCGATCTTGGATATAAGACATTTTTCTGGAGCCTTGCCTATGTGGACTGGATCCAGGATCAGCAGCCCACAAAAGAAGCTGCCTTTGATAAATTATTAAAACGGATCCATCCGGGAGCGGTCGTACTGCTTCACAGTACTTCTTCTACGAACGCGCAGATTCTGGATGAACTTCTGACAAAATGGGAAGAAATGGGCTATCATTTTGCACCACTGTCGGAACTGGCAGAGAAGATTTAAAGGAAGCTGCAAATCTGTTTCAGAGCTGGAAGAAGCTGACAGGAGGTATATTCCCGAACGGAAAAAAGATCAGCCGGTTGCTGTCTGCAAAACAACCGGCTGATCTTTTTTCCGTTAGATTTCGGTTTACTTGTGATAAGGCTGATTGGTCATGATCCGGTAAGAACGATAGATCTGTTCTAACAGAATTACCCGCATCAGCTGGTGGGGAAAAGTCATTTTTGAAAAACTCAGGGCATAATCGGAACGCTTCACAAGTGCATCACCAAGTCCGATCGAACCACCGATTACAAAACAGATATGGCTCTGTCCCCGGATACCCAGATTTTCCAGCTGACGGGAAAATGCAACAGAATCCAGCATCTTTCCGCCTATTTCAAGGGTGATCACATAATCATCATCTCGGATATATCGCATCAGACGTTCCCCTTCTTTATCCCGGATACTTTTTTCCACTACTTCACTGGCATGGTCCGGTGTTTTTTCATCAGCCACTTCGATAATCTCCAGTTTGCAGTATTTGCTGAGACGTTTCGAGTATTCGGCAATGGCATCGCGGAGAAATTTTTCTTTGATTTTTCCTACAGTCAACAATGTAATTTTCATAGCTGAATTATATTTCCTTTACATACTCGGATACGCATTCTGGCGGCTTGCAAAATATTCACGTTTCAGCTCCAGAAACAGCTCTGCATTTGTCGCCTGAACATATGGGTTGACATAGAAAATTGCCAGCAGTCCACAGGTACACAGAGACAGCAGGGACCATCCGAGAAACGAAAGATCCAGCACAAAGGTATTCCACTTCTGTCCATACATCAGTTCTTTGCTGAGGCGGAATGCATCCTGTCTTGTCATGTTCGGGTCATCTGCCAGAAGGTAGGGAACCATACGGTATTCGTAGGCTTTTACGATACCAGGTACAATCAGAAACAGAGACCACAGACCAATAAAAAGTTTCCGTAAAAATAAAGTCAATACGGTTTTTCCGTACATGCCCTTCTGAAAGGCAAATCCCAGCCGTCCTACCGTTGGCTGATATTCAGAATTTTCCATAAAGAAACGGCAGCCACCGACTTCCAGAGGATTGAAAAGGAAAATCCCAAGTAAAGCACTGACGATCATGACACCACCTACGACAACTGCGATGATTCCACTTACCAGCATACCGGGAATGGAAGTACCGGAGTTGTAATAAAAGTGTCCGATGTCTCCGTCATCAAAGTATTCTGTATAATAAGAATCATCGGAAGTGCCGGAAGAAGTTATCTGATTCCAGCTGTTGGATACAGCACTTCCGCCACCGCTGACAAATAACATCAGAATAAATGCAACAAGTACGCTGCGCCAGTAGTTTCTCTGAAAGGCTGCTTTGCCTCTCTCTTTCAGTTCAAATCTTGTCCACATCATGTTGTTCTCCTTTTTCATGTAAAAGTATCTGTGTTTTGGTTTCATTATAACATGGAATCTATTGACTCACAAGCAGACTGGGAAATATTAAGAGAAAAGAAAGAGTTTACATAATAATATTATGGTAACTTAAAATGCGCTTTAGGAAACGTATCTGACTGTGAGGATACTGAACAGTTGCAAGCACATTTTCCAGTAAAGTAAAACTGCCGGAAGACTTCTGTATAGAAAATTCTTCCGGCAGTTAAAATCAACCCTGCTTGATTTTATTTTGCTTTGTTTTTGATGAACTCATCGATTCCTTTTGCGGCTGCTTTACCGGCACCCATAGCCAGGATAACAGTAGCTGCACCGGTAACTGCATCACCGCCGGCATATACACCGGCTTTGGATGTGGCACCTGTCTCGTCATCAGCAATGATACATTTTCTCTTGTTAATGTCCAGACCGATGGTCGTGGAAGAAATCAGCGGGTTTGGAGAAGTTCCAAGGGACATGATAACAGTATCTACGTCCATCTCAAACTCGGAACCTTCGATGACAACCGGACGTCTTCTTCCGGACGCATCCGGCTCACCCAGTTCCATACGAACACATTTGATTGCTTTTACCCAGCCTTTTTCGTCTGCAACGATTTCTGTCGGGTTAGTCAGCAGATCGAAAATAACGCCTTCTTCTTTTGCGTGATGTACTTCTTCACGTCTTGCAGGCAGTTCTTCTTCACTTCTTCTGTATACGATATGTACCTCAGCACCAAGACGAAGAGCAGTTCTTGCAGCATCCATAGCTACGTTACCACCGCCGACAACAACAACTTTCTTTCCGGTTACGATCGGTGTGTCGTGGTCATCGCGGAAAGCTTTCATCAGGTTACTTCTTGTCAGGTATTCATTTGCGGAGAAGACACCGTTGGATACTTCACCCGGGATACCCATGAACATCGGCAGACCCGCACCGGATCCGATAAATACTGCTTCGAATCCTTCATTTTCCATCAGTTCATCTACAGTAGTGGATTTACCGATGATAACGTTGGTGTTGATTTTAACACCGAGAGATTTTACATTTTCAACTTCTGCTTTTACAACTTTATCTTTTGGCAGACGGAATTCCGGAATACCATAAACCAGAACACCACCAGCCTGATGCAGTGCTTCAAAGATAGTTACATCGTAACCAAGTTTTGCCAGATCTCCTGCACAGGTCAGACCGGAAGGACCGGAACCGATAACTGCAACTTTATGACCGTTTTTCTCTGCCGGAGCTTCCGGTTTGATACCGTTTTCTTTGGCCCAGTCAGCTACGAAACGCTCCAGTTTACCGATGGATACCGCTTCGCCTTTGATACCACGGATACATTTTCCTTCACACTGTGTTTCCTGTGGACATACACGACCACAGACTGCAGGCAGTGCACTGGACTGTCCGATTACTTTGTATGCTTCTGCAAAGTTACCTTCCTTCACTTCTTTAATGAACGCAGGAATATTGATACTTACCGGACATCCCTGAACACATTTGGCATTTTTACAGGTCAGACATCTGGAAGCCTCTTCCATAGCTTCTTCTTTGTTATATCCAAGACATACTTCATCAAAGTTTGTTGCTCTTACTTTCGGTGCCTGCTCTCTTACAGGTACTTTTTTTAATACGTCACCCATTATTTGTCACCTCCGCACTGTCCGCATCCGCCGTGATGAGTATCACCCTCACGCAGTTTTAATAACGCTCTTCCTTCTTCTGTTTTGTACATCTGCTGTCTCTGCATAGCAAGATTCCAGTCAACCAGATGTCCGTCAAATTCAGGACCGTCTACGCATGCGAATTTTACTTCGTCACCAACGATGACACGACAGGCACCGCACATACCGGTACCGTCTACCATGATCGGGTTCATGGAAACGATAGTAGGAATATTATATTTCTGAGTGGTCAGGCAGCAGAATTTCATCATGATCATCGGTCCGATAGCTACACATTTTGTATAAGTTTTTCCTTCGGCGATCAGATCATCGATTACTTTTGTTACCATACCACTTCTTCCGTAAGATCCGTCATCTGTTGTAATATACAGGTTGCCTGCTACAGCTTCCATCTCTTTTTCCAGAATGATCAGGTCTTTGGTCTTTGCACCAACGATAACATCGGCATCAATACCATGTTCATGCAGCCATTTTACCTGTGGGTAAACCGGCGCAGTACCAACTCCACCTGCTACAAACAAGATTTTTTCCTTTTTCAGTTCTTCTGGATCTTCGTTCACGAATTCGGACGGACATCCCAGAGGTCCTACAAAATCTTCAAATGAATCTCCTGCCTGGAGTTTTGCAAATTTTTCTGTAGATGCTCCGATTGGCTGGAATACAATTGTTACAGTACCAGCTTCTCTGTCGTAATCACAGATTGTCAGAGGAATACGCTCTCCTGCATCGTCCTCTTTTACAATGATAAACTGACCTGGCTGACAGTGTTTTGCTACCATCGGTGCTTCTACAACCATGAGATATACAATCTCATTCAGTTTTTCCGCTTTGATAATTTTGTACATAACATCCTCCTAGTTATTTTTATTTTAACACGGCACAATTTCATAGGGTAACGTGTTATAATCCTCTGTCTATTTTGCCATAAAAATGTAGAAAAATCAATAGCTTCTATTTGGCTTCTGTAAGTTTGTAGATTGCGCTGCCCGGACTGCTGACTTTATTGTGTTCGTCGACAAGAATCGCATAGAAAGTATGTGTTCCTTTTAACATCTTTACAGGCTGATCTTCCTGATACAGTTCGTCGGCAATCGTTGGTTTTTTGTCAAATGCATAATATGCTCTGCATCCTTTTGGAACAATGATATAGATATTGGTATCCATGTCTGTGGTAAAGCTTCCTGATGACGGAGAAATCTGCGGCGGGTCAGGGGCTTCGTAAGCAATCGTGTATGTTTTGCTGACAATATCGCTTGTAATTCCCTTTTTGTTTACTGTAACCGCTTTGATAATGGTCTGCCCTTCTTTGAGTGCAATACTGTCGGTATACAGATTACTTGAGGAAGTCGGATCTGTTCCGTCGGTGGTATAATAAATCTGATCTTCGTCCTCTTTGGAATATAAAGAAAGAGTTTTCGGCTCGTCATAGCTGCCCTCTGGAAGACTGAATACCGGATTCTTACTGATATAAGCAGAAAATTTATTCAGTATGTCATCATTATCACAGCTGTCCAGCAGATTTTTCACTTCATCAGGCTGATCATTTTCCATATATATTTTGATGAGCTGATTATAAGCGGATTGGTTATCCGGTTCCAGACGAATAGCATCCTGAAGCGTTTTGATTGCCTGATCCGTCTTTTCCAGCTTAACCTGTACCTGTGCCAGAAGAAGTTTTGCATCAACGTCCGAATCATCCAGACTGACAGCACGTTCTACAAATTTATAGCTTTCTTCGTATTTGTGATTGGAAAATGCAGTATCTGCCATGCGGATCTGGTAATCAAAATCGTTGTAATTTTTTTTGTCCATACCAAGTTTGAAAAACAGACCGGCAGCAACCAGAACAAGAACACCGGCGACAGATACCAGGATCATCCGTTTCTTCTTCGCTTTTTTTCGACGGCGGTTCTCAGCTGCGATCGCTGCACGCTTTCTGGCAGCGGCGGCTTCTGCCTGTTCTTTTTCTTTTTTCAGTTTTTCCTGAACCATATAATCGCCAAAGGAATCATAATCAGGAACCCATTGTACTTCCTGACCGCAATTCAAACAGAAAAGTCGTCCTTCTTCAATCGGCTCTCCACAATTTGAACATCTCATTTTTATTCTCCTTTAAAAAAATATATGTTATAAACATTCTTCAATATAAGTATCAAATTCTTCCATCGACATCAGAACTTTTCGTGGCTTCGTCCCCTCTTCCGGACCTACGACACCGGCTTCACATAACTGATCCATTATGCGGGCAGCCCGGTTAAAGCCGATCTTGAACATACGCTGTAACATTCCAATAGAAGCTTTGTCTTTATCAATGATAAATTTTCCTGCATCTACGAAATAAGCATCCAGATCCTGTCCGGAACCTGATCCGGAAGTGCTGCTTTGAGAAGCATTCATCATATCAGTGATCTTACTGTCATATACCTGATCCGTCTGATGATTGTCTGTGAGAAATTCCACAACTTTTCCCACTTCTTTATCTGATACAAAAGCTCCCTGCAATCGCACCGGCTTCTGATATCCCTGTGGATAATAAAGCATATCTCCTTTTCCCAGAAGTTTTTCTGCTCCATTCATATCCAAAATCGTTCTCGAATCCACACCCGAAGATACAGAAAAAGCAATACGGGATGGCATGTTTGCCTTGATCAGTCCTGTGATGACATTGACGGATGGCCGCTGTGTAGCAATAATCAGATGAATACCGGCTGCTCTGGCCAGCTGAGCCAGACGGCAGATCGCATCTTCTACTTCGCCAGGAGCTACCATCATAAGATCTGCCAGCTCGTCTACAATGATCACGATCTTTGGAAGTTTCTGAGGTTTGTTTTCGTCTTCTATATCAGCCAGCTGCTCCACTTTCGCATTATATCCTTTCAGGTCACGAACGTTGTATTCTGCGAATTTGTTATAGCGGTCAGTCATTTCTGCCACAGCCCAGTTCAATGCGCCGGCAGCTTTTTTCGGGTCAGTGACTACCGGAATGAACAGATGTGGAATACCATTATAGACACTTAACTCCACTACTTTCGGGTCAATCATGATCAGCTTTACTTCATCGGGTCTGGCTTTATAGATGATACTCATGATCAGAGTATTGATACACACGGATTTACCGGATCCGGTAGCACCGGCAATCAGCAGATGGGGCATCTTACCTATATCTGCGACAACTGTTTTTCCTCCAATATCTTTACCGACGGCAAATGCAAGTTCAGATGAAAATTCTCGGAATTCCTTTGTCTCTAACAGATCCCGAAGCATAACCGGACTGTTGGTAGCGTTTGGAACTTCTATTCCGACAGCTGCTTTTCCGGGGATCGGTGCTTCGATTCGAATATCGGCAGCTGCAAGATTCAACTTGATATCATCTGCCAGTCCTACAATTCTACTGACTTTGACACCCTGTTCCGGCTGCAATTCATATCGGGTCACAGTTGGTCCGCAGCTTACATTGGTGATGGTTACGTTTACACCAAAATTGTGCAGGGTTGTCTGCAATTTCATGGCAGTTTCACGCAGATGGTCGTCAGAATCTCCGGATGCATTTCGATCGCCTCGTTTCAGAAAATCAACCGACGGAAAAACATATTCTTTTTTTATAGGTTCTCTGGCGATTTCCTGCTGAATATTTTCTATACCATTTGCTATCTCTTCCTGCGAGGAACGCGGCTTTCTGTTACGGGTGGCTTTTTCCGTATGAGATTCTGTAACAGTATCCTGCTCTTTTGATATATCCGGGTCTGCCTGTACTTCGTCGCTTGTAACAGGTTTTAATTCCTGTACATCAAACGGAAGCTCCTGCCGGATGGCATTGACAGGTTCTTCAGGGACAGGGGCAGGCGCAGGACGTTCGATATGAATCTCCGGCATGGCGGGAGAAGTCGCGTTTGCTTTTGCGGCTTCACGGGCCAGTCTGCGTTCTTCCCGTTGCTTTTGTTTTTCTTTTTTTATATTTTCTTTCGCGTTTTCTTTTTCCGGAACAGTATTGTTTTCTTTTCCTTTTGGCAGTTTCGTCTCTTCTAGTGCAAAAACTCCACGTTCTTCTACTCGACGGGCGTGATTTTCAAGTGCTTCCTGATATACCTTTTCACCGGTTTTCTTTAATGGCGCAAGAACCGTATGCTGCGTGATAATGATCACAGAGATGATCAGAAAAATAAACATCAGCACATAAGCACCTGCAGTACCAAAGGAAACACATAAAAACTTTGCTGTTGCACCACCGATGATTCCACCGCCGGTTTTGTGCTGTGAACAATAAGTATAATATCCGCTTACCGTATCTCCCTTCAGACAGCCGAGAGTAAACAGGTGAATCAGTGTAGTAAGACACCAGAATGCCAGTGCGACACCCCAGAGTTTCCGAGACATCAGGTCATTGTCATAATTTGCGATAGCAAATGCAGTTCCCATAAACAGAACTACCGGAAACAGATAGGCCATCCAGCCGAACAGTCCGAAAAAAAACTGACTGATAACAGTTCCTACTTTTCCACCGATATCAAAATTGCTGATCACCAGCAGTACGGAAACAGCCAGTGTGATCAAGATCGTGATCTCTGTAACCAGCTCCCGGTTATACGCCTGTTTCTGGCGCTTTTTAGCGGAAGGTGTTTTTTTACGGGTTGTTTTCCTTCCGGCAGTACTCTTTTTTTTTCGTGTCCCCGTTGACGGCATAGATGTTATCTCCTCCCCTTATCTGATATGCTCTACACAAAATAACAGACGATCGCAAGAATCCCCATGATAAAACAATAGATGGAAAAAATGCGAAGTTTTTTCTTCTTTATAAAAGCCAGCATAAATCGAATGGAAAAATATCCGACGACAGCTGCGGTGAGCATACCTGCTGTATAACTGAATCCAAGAGACCAGGTGACAGATTTTGATTCCAGTTTTCCACATTCAAGAATCATAGCACCCAGGATTGCCGGAATCGATACAAGATAAGAATATCGAATGGCGAAACCGCGGCGAAAACCGCATAAAAATCCGGCGGTTATAGTGATACCGGAACGGGAAATTCCGGGAATCACACTGATTCCCTGACATACGCCGATAGCGAGAGCCTGAGGAACTGTAATATGTTTTGGCAGCTTATTCCCCAATTGCCAGTTGTCAACTACGAGCAGTAAAACTGCAGTGATAAGCAGACCAAGTCCGGTGACCGGAAGGGAAGAACTCCACCGGTCAACAAGATTCTGCAGCAGATATCCAAGGATACCGGTTGGTATTGTAGAAATCAGGATCATCGCAACCATGGTGCGGTAATTGTTACAAAGAATCTTGCGATAGGGTGTTGTCTGTGCACTATGCATTTTATTATCAATATATATTTTAAAATTGGCAGTCAGATCCTGAAAAATATGTATGGTTTCCACCAACATACGGAACAGATCGTTTTTAAAAACCAGACAAATAGCGATCAGTGTACCAAAGTGCAGCAACACATGAAAAAGTACATCGGTATCTGTTCGGATATTTAATAAATTTTCTAAGATGACCAGATGGCCGGAACTGCTCACCGGCAAAAATTCCGTAAGCCCCTGGATAATTCCCAGAATCATGGCGTCAAAAAAACTCATGGTTATCCTCATTTATTGTTTATTTGTATGCTTCTCTTACATCAAAATATTATTATATCATAAAAATACGGGAGATACAATCTCCCGTCTCTCTTTTCGGATGAAAATCTGAACTTTAGAAATTAAGCAGCCATGATTGGAGAAAAAGAAATCAGAACTCCGCAAAGTATTGCCAGGGTAATGGCAAGTACGGTAATTACAAAAAAGCGGGGACTTTTTTTATCTTTGACAAGAAGTCGTCCGCACTGTGGACAGTGAGTCAGGCTGTTTTCAAATAACAGCGCACACTCTGTACAACGTTTCATAGCCTTGTTCCTCCGAATACATAAACTTATCTGTTTCCTCATTTTAACACGAATCGATCGGCAGAACAACTATATGTTTTTCTTCATCAGTTCTTTTAGCTTATTCAGTGCGTCCCGGATACCACCGATCTCGTTGATCAGGCCTTCTCTGACAGCATCCTCTCCTTCTAACATGGTTCCGACATCTTTGACCAGCATAGAGGTATCAAGCATCAGTTCTTCCAGACGTGGCTGAGTGATATCGGAATGCGCGGCGATAAAACCGGTGATTCTGTCCTGGGTTTTTTCCATGTTACGATAGGTCTGCATAACACCAATGAACATACCATTTGTGCGCACGGGATGAAGAACCATGGTCGCGCTTGGGACGATGAAACTGTAATCAGCAGAGACGGCAAGAGGAACACCGATGGAATGCCCGCCTCCCAGAACCAGTGATACGGTTGGCTTGCTGAGTGATGCGATCATCTCTGCGATAGCAAGTCCGGCTTCCACGTCACCGCCTACCGTGTGCAGAAGAATCAGGATTCCTTCAATTTGTTCATCATCTTCAATCAGAGCAAGCCGCGGAAGAATTTCTTCATATTTGGTGGATTTGGTACGATCTCCCAGAGATTCATGCCCTTCCACTTCTCCGATGATGGTGAGCAGATGAATCCGGCTTTCCAGGGGGACAGCGTTATCTATCGGTTCTGCTTTTGGCTGAAGCTTTTGTTTCGTTTCCTGTTTGTCCATATTCGGCATCTCCTTTTACTTTCTGTGAACTGTCAGTGTTCCCAATCAGTATGGACAGTTATGGACAAAAAAATACGCCGGAGACATGGGAAACCATGCCCGGCGTAAAATATTGTTGTTTTATTCGTCCCAGTTATGATATACAGCCTGTACATCATCATCATCTTCCAGAAGATCCAGAGTTCTCTGCAGATTTTTAACAGCAGTTTCATCTGTCAGTTCCACATAATTCTGCGGAATCATGGTAACTTCTGCCTCTGCCATTACCACGCCTTCTTTTTCCAGAGTTTCACGGACAGTAGAGAAATCGTCCGGATCGGTGATGATCTCATAACAGTCGTCCTCTTCGGAAAAGTCTTCTGCACCGGCATCCAGAGCCATCATCATCAGGTCATCAGCTTCCATCTCGCAGTCTTCCTTTGCAACAATGATCTGACCCTTTTTATCGAACATGAAAGATACACATCCAGGAGTACCAACGTTTCCGCTTCCCTTTGTGAAGGCACTTCTTACGTTTGCAGCAGTACGGTTTTTGTTGTCGGTCAGGGTATCTACGATGATCGCGATACCGTTCGGACCATAGCCTTCATAGGTGATCATTTCGTAGTTATCGGCATTGGCATCACCGGCTGCTTTCTTGATACCGCGTTCGATGGTATCATTCGGCATGTTGTTTGCTTTTGCTTTTGCGATGACATCACGCAGCTTGCTGTTGTTTTCCGGATCCGGACCGCCCTCTTTTACGGCAATTACGATCTCACGGCCGATAATTGTAAAGATTTTTCCTTTTTTTGCATCATTCTTTTCTTTCTTGTGTTTGATATTGGCAAACTTAGAATGTCCTGACATAATATAAACTCCTTTTTCTATTGTATTTTTTCTACTCTTATTTTTTGAATAATATTGTCCTCAACAGAAAGAATCTGGAAACAATATCCATTCGCATTTATCTCTTTATCTTCAGCTGTCGGAATGTGCCCCAGCAGTGAAGTAAGATATCCGTTTAAGGTTTCAAAAGCATGATCACCAAGGTCGATACCCAGGACTTCTTCCACATCATCCAGTGGTGTCAGACCATCCATCAGAATACTTTCGTCGAACTGTGGCTGGATAAATTCTTCGGATTCGTCATATTCATCGAAGATGTTTCCTACAATCTCTTCCAGAATATCTTCCATCGTTACCAGCCCGGCGGTCTGCCCGTATTCATCGACAACAATTGCAATATGGATTTTTTTCGTCTGCATTGCCTGAAAGAGAGAATCTATTCCACGGGTTTCCGGGATATAAGCGACGGAACGAACCAGCTTTGGAATCTGCATCAGGCTTTTGGCTTCATATTCTGCCCGATTCTGATGTTCCATGGCATCTTTGATATGGATAAATCCAACAATATTATCGATATCTTCATGGTATACCGGATAACGGGAATTACTGTGTTCCGACATATATACAATGGCATCCTTTAGCAGGGTAGTATCGTCCAGCGCATTGATATTTTTCCGGTGAGTCATAATATCTTTTGCTGATTTATCATGGAATTCCATGATATTCTGGATCATCTCCGCTTCGCTCTCCTGAATGATACCCTGTTCATGGGCTTCATCTACAAGATCAATGATTTCATCTTCTGTTACATCATCTTCTGTGTGATTCGGATCAATACCAAACAGGCGTACGGTGAGATTGGTTAAAAGTTCCATCAATTTTGTAATCGGCCAGGCCAGAATAATACCTGCCTGCACCATATGTACCATCCGATAAGCGGAAGCTGCTGCATGTCGAGAGCAGATTCTTTTTGGTACCAGAATGCCGAAAGTGGCCAGTAAAATCAGATCCACAAAAAGTACCAGTATACACAGTATGATCTTTCCGGGGTTTTCGGTGAAAAAGACACCTGCAGCGGTAGCAGAAAGACTGACAGATACTGTCTTCATAATGCTTTTCAATTGTACATAACCTACCAGAAAGCTTAACAATATATGGTAAAACTGTACGGTTTGGATCAGTGATCCAGGGGCATTCATAATGTGAAGGAGAAGTTTGCTTTTTCTGTCTCCCTGTTCCGCTTTGTCTTCTATCTCATTTTCATTGAGGTTCTGGATCGCGGAACCGAATCCGTAAAAAATACTGTTGATTACTATAAACAGCAGAAATAACATCCACCCGGCGACCGGATTATCACTACTATCCATATACACTCCTTTTTTCTGTGCGTATTATTAAGATCATAAGGCATAAGCACACAGTTATGCCCGAAAAAGTATATCACCTTACTATTTATTCGTCAAGCAACTCCATGTTATGTAGGAAGTTCCAGACTGATTTTCAGTGCTTTGTTTACTTTTGCAAGGGCTTCCGGATCCAGATGACAGATCTTGTCTTTCAGCCTTTTTTTATCAATGGTGCGCAGCTGTTCGAGAAGAATGACGGAATCCCTGACAATGTCGTAAGCAGATGCGTTGATCTCGATGTGCGTAGGCAGTTTGGCTTTATTCATCTTGGAAGTAATGGCAGCACAGATCACTGTCGGGCTGTGTTTGTTCCCGATATCGTTCTGGATGATGAGTACCGGACGGATCCCTCCCTGCTCACTTCCCACCACCGGACGAAGATCCGCATAATAAATATCTCCTCTTCTTATATTCACATTCTCCACACTCCGATTCCTATGTTCTGTCAGAAATTTCTGACATCTATAGTATTTCCTTGTTTATCCGGTGTATGCAGGTATATAAGAAATTTATCGATGGATGTTCGCTATTCGGCAGGTAGTAATCCGTAAGGTATTTCTATAACTGTGAAGGTACTGAATCATTACACATGGATGATTTTACAGATAGATTCTCGGTACACGCTTTGTGATACAGCAGATCAGTTCGTAGGAAAAACGACCGGACAGATCACCCAGTTCTTCTGCGGTGATCGTGCTGCCGTGGTCTGTTCCGAGTAATGTTACTTCTGTTCCGCGAACTGCTTCCGGAATGTCAGACACATCAACCATGAACTGATCCATACAGACTCTGCCGATAATCGGTGCTTTCTTTCCGTTGATCAGTAAGTATCCCTTATTGGAGAGGGATCGTGGATAACCGTCCGCGTAACCGACCGGAATGGTTGCGATCCTTGTAGAATCTCTGGTTGTGACAAAGGTTCCGCCATAACTTACTGCTACTCCTGCTTCCACTTCTTTTACGAAAGAAATATGACTTTTCAGTTCCATTACCGGTTGCAGTGCCACGCCCGGATTAACGACTTCGTCAGACGGTGCGATACCATAAAGTGTAATTCCCGGACGTACGGCATCGAGATCACCCTCACGGTGCCAGAGGATTCCTGCACTGTTGTTACAGTGACGGATCGGAATCCGAATACCGGCTTCTTCCAGCAAAGTCAGAAATTCCTGATAGTTTGCGAATTGCTGATGGGCAGAGGTCAGATCCTGTTCGTCTGCTCTTGCAAAATGAGTAAACGCACCTTCGATCGTAATTCCCGGAAGTTTGCTGATCCGCAGGATCTCAGGAAGGCTTTCTTTGGGATGACGAAAACCGATTCGTGTCATACCGGTATCAAATGCCAGATGGATCGGATGTACTTTACCTGCTTTCTGAGCCTCCTGAGATATCTTTTCAGCTGTTTCATAATCAAACACTGCCGGACGGATATCCAGCTTCACCAGTGTTTGATAATCTTCCGGAAAGACATAACCGAGGATCAGTATAGGTTTTTTTAAACCGGCATCGCGGAGTTCTTCGGCTTCCGGTACATTGGCTACCGCATATCCCCAGATATAGTCTTTTCCTTCCATAAGATGTGCCACAGGAACTGCTCCATGACCGTAAGCATTGGCTTTGATCACACCAATCATCCTGGTTCCTGGTGTAAGATTTTTTTTCATGTTTTCCAGGTTTTGTTCCAGCGCATCCAGATGGATGGCGGCATAGACCCGACTGTTTTTTTTCATAATTTATTTTCTCCTGTATGTTCAATTCTGACTGTCCATTTTCTGCAGCTGTGCTTCAAGACCGGAAAGAATATCTGTAGCTTTCATGGAACGTGCTCCTTTGGCAGAGGCGGCCTGATCGCCGGCAAGCCCGTGAAGCCATACCGCAAATGGTGCCGCCTTGGAAGGGTTCATTCCCTGTCCAAGCAATCCTGCAACTACCCCACACAAAACATCACCCGAACCTGCGGTGGCCATCCCATCGTTCCCGGTCAGATTCAGGAAAAAGCTTCCGTCTGCGGTTCGAATCCAGGTTCGCGCATCCTTCATGATCAGAGTACAGGGGCAGTTGTTATAAAATACATCCATAAACTTCTGCGGATGTACTTTCAGATCACTGATCGTACACTCTGCCAGCCGGCTCATTTCTCCGAGATGAGGGGTCAGGATGCAGGCAGCATCGCACTGTGCCTGCAGATCTTTTCGTTTTGCCAGAAGATTTAAAGCATCTGCATCAATGACTATAGGCTTGCTTTGACGGAATGTCAATACTGTTTGCAACAAGTTCTCCGCTGTTTTGGAAGTAGAAAGGCCCGGACCAACAGCAACCACATCTGCCCAGTCCATAGCTTTTCTGACAATTTCTGACAGTTCATCCGGTGACATGGAAGGTTCATAAACCGAAAGCATGGCTTCCGGAAACTGCTGCTGCAGGATGATACGGTTGCTTTCATCCGTCAGGATACGGACCATCCCGGCACCGCTTAAAAGTGCCGCTTTCGAAGAAAAGTAAGCTGCCCCGCTCATATTACGGCTTCCGGCTATCAACAGGATTTTTCCGAAAGTTCCTTTGTTGCCGGCAGGATCCCGTACAGGAAGCCAGGAAACATCTTTGTTATCCAGTGAAAAAACGCCTTCGGATGCGCCGTAGATGCCAACATCTTTCACCTGAATATGTCCGGCATAGACGGATCCAGGGTACAGACTGATCCCAAGCTTACGGTATGCAAAGGTGACCGTTTCGGTTGCCCGGATGGCAGTGCCCATAACCTGTCCCGTGCCTGCATGGATGCCGGATGGAATATCCACCGCAAGAACCGGAATGCCGGAAGCATTGATTTTCTCTGCCAGAGCCTGGTATTTTCCGGACAATTCTCTGGATAATCCGACACCAAAAAGTGCATCTACAATAGTAGTATATTCAGAAAACCGGCAGTTGTTGACTATCGATACCTGATAATTTTTAGCTGCCTGCCACTGAATGTTCATTTCTTCCGTGAAGGATGTGTGATTTCCGGCGAGATAAAGATCTACCGGATATCCTGCCAGATGTAGAAGTCTTGCAACTGCAACGCCATCTGCTCCGTTATTGCCGGAACCGCATACAACCAATGTTTTTTTCAGTGGAAAATGTTGCTTCAGACAGTCCAATACCGCCAGTGCTGCCCGTTCCATCAAAACCAGAGAAGGAATGCCCATCTGCTTAATCGTAGACTGGTCAAGCTGCTTCATCTGTTTTCCTGTTACTAAAATCTGCATAGCTATGATCTCACTTTCTGTAAAACTATGAGAAACACGCTCTGCGAGTTTCTCATGGTTATCGCGGCCTCTACACTCCGTTTCGGTCGTTGCTCACGTAAATAAAAGGCTGCTGCCCTCTGTTGGCAGCAGCCTTGCTGTTGTTAAATTTTGCCTTGTTCCTGTTTATGATCTTTTTCAAAACGGCTCAGATTGTAGGAAAGTCGCATCAGGCTTTCTGAAAGGTGTACATTTTCCACGATCACATCCTCCGGCATAAAAAGATTCAGATCTGTGTGGGCAAAATTCCAGATGGCTTTTACTCCCACATCCACCAGCAGTTTTGCCATATCAAGGGCTTTGGCTTTCGGCAGGGTCAGAGTAGCAATCTCTACATGATTATCCTTCACGAACTCAGGAAGTTCGTCAATCATACGGATTTCGATGCCGCGCACAGAAACTCCCTGCATGACCGGATTCACATCGAAAATTCCAACAATTTTAAATCCCTGTTTTTCAAATTGTGTATAATTAGCAAGTGCCTGACCGAGATTACCGGCACCTACGATAATCATATTGTGTGTGCGATCCAGCCCCAGGATTTTTGCAATTTCCGAATGGAGATATTTAACGTTATATCCGTATCCCTGTTGTCCGAATCCACCAAAATTATTAAGATCCTGTCGGATCTGAGAAGCTGTCACTTTCATCCGCCCACTCAACTCATTGGACGAGATTCTTTCTACCCCATCTTCCATCAGTTCTCCCAGATATCGATAATATCGGGGAAGACGTTTGATGACTGCTCTTGATATGTCTTTTTCCTCCACACTGCTTTCCTCCTGCATCATATTAATATTATTATAGTTAAGTGTGAAAAGTTTGTCAAATAAACTTCCTGATTTTGTTGTGATTTTCTTGCGAATTTTCTTCATTCATGTATAATATTCGATAGACTTGTGAAATTTAAGGAGGTTTTTCATGATTTTATCATGTCAGAATATTAATAAATCATTCGTAACAGATGATGTTTTAAAGGATGTGTCCTTTCATCTGGAGGAAAGGGAAAAGGCTGCACTGATCGGACCGAATGGTGCCGGAAAGTCCACACTGTTAAAAATCATTATGCAGGAGATGCCGGCAGATTCCGGTGAGGTGATAGTTGCCAAAGGGAAGACACTCGGTTATCTGGCACAGCATCAGGAAGTCAGTGGCGACAATACGATCTACGGGGAGCTGCTTTCTGTCAAACAGTATCTGTTAGACATGGAAGAAAAGATCCGCACCATGGAACAGCAGATGAAGACGTTGACCGGACGGGAACTGGATGAACTGCTCGCTTCCTACTCCCGTCTCACTCATCAGTTTGAACTGGAAGGTGGTTATGCCTGCCGCAGTGAAGTGGTAGGTGTATTAAAAGGTCTGGGATTTGAGGAAGAGGATTTTTCAAGAAAGATCGGCACATTATCCGGCGGACAGAAAACCCGTGTGGCGCTCGGACGTCTGCTGTTGTCCAACCCGGATATAATTCTTCTTGATGAGCCGACCAATCACCTGGATATGGAATCTATTGCATGGCTGGAGACATATCTGATCAACTATAAAGGCGCGGTATTTATCGTCTCCCATGACCGTTATTTTCTGGATCGCGTCGTGACAAAAGTAGTCGAAATCGATCGTGGGCATGTTCGTACTTTTATGGGGAATTATTCTGCGTATGCAGAGAAAAAGGCAATGATCCGAGATGCGGAATATAAGGCATGGCTGAATCAGCAACAGGAAATCAAGCATCAGGAAGAAGTCATTGCAAAATTAAAATCTTTCAACCGGGAAAAATCCATCAAACGTGCAGAGAGCCGGGAGAAAATGCTGGATAAGATCGATGTGCTGGATAAACCGGTGGAAGAAAATGTCGAAATGCATCTGGAACTGAAGCCGCGTGTAGTCAGCGGAAACGATGTATTAACAGTAAAAAATCTGGCGAAAGCATTTCCTCAGCAGGAGCTGTTCTCCAACGTGGATTTTTCTGTGAAACGGGGAGAACGTGTTGCGATTATCGGCGCCAATGGAACCGGTAAGACAACCATTCTTAAGATTTTAAATGGTCTGGTAGAGCCGGATGCAGGGGAAATCGAACTGGGTAGTAAAGTACAGATCGGTTATTATGATCAGGAACATCACGTACTCCATATGGAGAAAACAATCTTTGAAGAAATCTCCGATGAGTATCCTTATCTGACAAATACAGAAATCCGCAATGTACTGGCTGCGTTCTTATTTACCGGAGATGATGTCTTTAAACTGATCAGTGCTCTTAGCGGTGGCGAGCGTGGTCGTGTCTCTCTGGCAAAGCTGATGCTTTCCGAAGCGAACTTCCTGATTCTCGATGAGCCGACCAACCACCTGGATATCGTATCCAAAGAAATTCTGGAACAGGCGCTGAAACACTATACCGGAACTGTACTGTATGTGTCTCACGATCGTTATTTTATTAATCAGACCGCGACCCGGATCCTGGAGCTTACAAATCAGGCAATGGTCAATTATATCGGTAATTATGACTACTATCTGGAGAAAAAAGAAGAACTGACACAGATTTATGCACCGAAGGAGGAAGAAGCTGTTGCAGATGTTTCAGCATCTGCAACCAAACTTGACTGGAAACAGCAGAAAGAAGAACAGGCGAGACTTCGAAAACGGGAGAATGATCTAAAAAAGACAGAAGCAGAAATCGAAAAGCTGGAAACCAGAGACGGTGAGATTGATGAAGAGATGGCACAGCCGGAGGTTGCTGTCAATGTGGCGGAATGTGTGCGGCTTTCAAAAGAAAAGGCAGCAATTGCAGAAAAACTGGAAGAACTGTATGCAAAATGGGAGGAACTGGCGTAAACTATGAGAAACACGCTCTGCGAGTTTCTCATAGTTATCGCGGCCTCTACACTCCGTTTCGGTCGTTGCTTAGCAACGCCAAGGTCTCGTGCAAGCAAGGACTTTGGCTCGTTGCTCGCGTAAATTAAAGTCCGTGAATGATCTGAAAACTGTTTTCAGGTTATTCACGGACTTTTTATGTCAAGGTGGTTCGATGGTTATAACTGCTTGAATCCCTGCATCTTCTGTTTTTGGTGCCATGTCTGTTTAGAGTGCAAGAAGTTTTTGAATGTCCAGTTTTCCCCATCCCTGGCGGTTTCTTGGATATCCGAGATCCAAACAGGATTCCCGCAGCAGCATTTTTACCTCCACATTTGTAAGAAAAGGATCTTTCTGTAACAACAAAGCAATAGCTCCCGAAACTCTTGGTGTGGACATCGATGTTCCGCTTTTGATGGCATAGCTGTTTCTTTTGTTGGCACAGGAGATCACATCTGCCCCGGGGGCCACCAGATCCGGTTTGCAGACACATTCTGCTGTGGGACCGGCACCGGAGACAGAACTGATCCGGTCCAGCATATCACTTGCTCCCACAGTGATCACTTTCTTACTGCTGCCCGGGGCTGTGACACTTCCATATGCAGGTCCCATATTACCGGCTGCGGTCACCACAACAAAGCCCTGATCCCATGCCTGTTCCACTGCTTTTATCAGTCGTGCGGCAGCTTTTGAATCCATTGCGGCAGCGCCCACAGAAATATTGATGATTCGTATTCCATAGAGGTTCTGATTGAAAGAGATCCACTGGAGTGCCCGTAAAACATCCTGTAAGCGTCCGTTTCCACGCCTGTCGAGTACTTTTGCAGCAACCAGGTGACACCCGGGTGCAACACCCTGATAGCGTCTGTCACTGGCTGTTCCGTCGCCGGCAAGAATTCCTGCCACATGTGTTCCGTGTCCGGAGTCATCATAAGGGTAAGGACGGTGTCCGAGAAAATCCTGAAATCCCCGGATCCGTTCACCAAAATCGATATGGGGATACAGTCCGGTATCTAAAATGGCAACGCCAATACCGGTTCCTGTCCATGTATTTGTGTACATAGAAAATCCGGCCTTTTTTCTATGGTATGATATAAAAGGTGAAAGGGAAAGTGGAAACGGTGCATATAGTAAAAAAAAGACCAACAGGTATGATATGAGTCAGCACCAGGATGCTATCTATGCAAATGACAGAATAGATCTGATCCTTCCATACGGAAAAATTGACGAGGAATTCTATCAGCAGATCATTGCTCCGTATGAACCTACTGTGATCAACGATCAGTTTGTAGTGATCCATATACCGATTCGGCCGAATGAACTTCTTGAAAATATACGGTTTGTGTACAGTCTGGTTCCGAATCTGTATGTTCCTCTGGATACAACCAGTCTGGAAGTCAGCGGAATCCTGCAGACACAAAATCAACCAGGGCTGAATCTTCATGGAAAAAATGTGTTACTGGGATTTGTGGATACGGGAATCAATTATACGCATCCGGCTTTTTTATCAGCAGATGGACAGACGCGGATCGTGGAAATCTGGGATCAGACAGTGCCCTCTTCCACCGGGGACGGACCTTTCGGGTATGGGACCGTCTATACGGCAGAACAGATCCGAGAGGCAGTAAATCTGGAAAATCCTCTTTCCCTTGTGCCGGTGACAGATCCGGAAGGACATGGAACCTTTATAGCGGGGGTAGCTGCCGGAAGTGAAAACCGGCAGCAGGAATTCATCGGAGCAGCCAATGAGGCTCAGATTGCGGTAGTGAAGCTAAAGGAAGCAAAACAGCCGCTTCAAAATTTTTATTTTTATTCCGGAGAGAAACCGGTATATCAGGAAAATGATATTATGACGGGAATTCAGTATCTTGTGGAACTGGCAGAACGCCTCAAGCTGCCGTTGGTGTTGTGTCTGGCACTGGGGAGTAACCAGGGAGATCATATGGGATATACCCCCCTTGATCTCACTTTACAGAGACTGGGTACGGTTCCGGGAATTGTCTGCGTTACTGCAGCGGGAAATGAAGCAGGAAAGGCACATCATTATTTGGGTGAGGTTACAGGATATACCCAGCCCGCATCTGTGGAAATTCTGGTTCCCGAGGGCTGTCCTGGATTCTTTGCAGAACTGTGGGGCTTTCCACCGGAACTGTTCTCGGTAGGCTTTCGCTCTCCTTCCGGGGAGATAATTCCGCGGATACCGGCAAGGCTTGGACAGATGCAGAATATTCCGTTTTTTCTTGATCGTACCCACATTGAACTATATTATGAAGTAATACAGAGTACTTCCGGCAGTCAGCTTATTTTTCTTCGTTTTGTTATGCCCACACCGGGAATCTGGACGATACAGGTATATGCATCCGGTAATACCAGAAGTGAATTCCATCTGTGGCTTCCCATAAGTGGATTTGTGTCTTCAAATATCAGCTTTCTTATGCCGGATCCTTATACAACCATCACAGCACCGGGAAATTCCCCATATGTGATTACCGCAGGGGCTTACGATGCTTACAGCAAAAGTATCTATCTCAATTCCGGCCGTGGCTATACAAGAAATCAACAGGTCAAGCCGGACCTTTGTGCCCCGGGGGTGAAGGTGTCCGGACCGGGAATCAGGGACAGTTATGTCCAGCGGGACGGAACGAGTGTTGCTGCTGCCCTGACAGCGGGAAGCTGTGCTCTTTTGATGGAATGGGGACAGAAATTGCCGTTTTCCCGCTATCTGTCAACCTATGAGATGAAGAATCTTCTGATTCGCGGAGCAATCAGGGATCCGGATCTTTTTTATCCCAACCGGGAATGGGGATATGGAACTCTGGACATTTATCAGGTGTTTCGTGCGATTTCCACAACTTAAAAACTTTTTGGTGAATCCGTAACCATCTGTATGTCCATTCCATAAGATGAAGTGTAATCAATCCTAAACGGAGGAATACTTCAATGAGTGATATCACTGCTACAAACTGCGGATGCGAACGGGACTGTGGATGTAACAATGGATGTAACGGCGGATGCAACAATGGATGCAATGGAAACGGACTGTTTAATTTCTGGGGCGGAAACGGAAACTGTAGCTGCATTCTCTGGATCTTGATCCTTCTGGCTTGCTGCGGAAATAATGATGGCTGTGGCTGCGGAAATAATGACAACAACTACTGCCTGATTCTGCTGATCCTTCTGTGCTGCGGCGGATGCGGAAACGGCTGCTTCTAAACGTGTCTGAAAAAGGCTTTTCTTGAGCTGTGAGTCCCAATTTGTGGGAAATTTTATCCGAATGAGGGTAAAATATACCGCAAAGTGGGGCTTGCAGATTGCGGAAATGATTTTCCAGAAACACTCTAGTACATCGTTTCGTTAATAACCGTATTATTTCCCTGCGCCTGCGGTGTCTGTTCCCTGCCGCAGGCGTATATCTACATAATAGTGTGATGTGAATTAAGTCAAAGGATGACACGTGACAGTTATTGCCGGGAGTCCGGGGAAAAGAGATCGGAAATCCTGGTATGCAATGTACTAAAAGGCAGGTACGTTCAATGGTTACGCACCTGCCTTTTGACAATATAGAATAGTTATATCAGCATGTCGCATGCATGATTAGATGTGTTTGATTGTATAGCTTCCATAACCACTCTCGCAGATCGAACTCTCAAAGAAGTAGGCAGCAGCACGGATCAGATATCCGGTATCTTCACTTCCTGCGGTTTCATAAGGTGAATGCATGGCCAGCTGTGGAAGGCCGATATCTACGGTATTTAACGCTACCTGTGTGTTGGAGATATTACCAAGGGTAGAGCCACCTGCCATATCAGAACGGTTTAAAAAGGTCTGATATGGTACATCTGCCCGTTTGCAGATTTCCTGGAAGATACCTGCGGCCATGCCGTCTGTAGTATATTTCTGATTGGCACTGTATTTGATCACAATACCTCCATTCATATACGGACGGTTGGTCGGACACGCCTTATCTGTATAGTTTGGATGTACGGCATGAGCATTATCTGCGGAGATCATAAAACTGTTTGCCAGATATCTTCGGTAAGCGGACTGGTTTTTTCCCATTGCTTCACAGATGCGGATCAACGTATCGCGAAGCAATGTAGAAGCAGCCCCCTGCTTGCTGGAACTTCCCACTTCTTCATTGTCAAAGACACAGTGAAGCGGAATACTTTCTCCGTCCTGTGCCTGTAAGAAACCTTCCAGTGACGAGAATGCACACTGCAGATCGTCCAGACGACCGCAGGAAATATATTCTCCCGAAGCACCCCATACAGTACCGGGAGTCCGGCTGTATACATAAAGATCGTGTGCCAGAATATCTTTCCGGGCAACACCGGCAAGTGCTGCCATTTGTTCCATAAAGGTTCCTTTTGCGTTTTCATCTCCATACAGAGGAAGGAGCTCTTTCTGCGGATTAAACGGAACGCCGTTGTTGGCATCACGGTTCATGTGGATCGCGAGGCTTGGAATCATCACCAGGTCCTTTTTAACATCCACCAGTTTTGTGACAATCTGCTCTCCGTCTTTCACTACCAGGCGGCCAGCTACGGACAGCGGACGGTCAAACCACGGAGCGCAGAGCATACCGCCATATTTCTCTACGTTCAGTTTTACATAATGTCCTTCTGCCTCTATCTCCGGGTTCTCTTTAATCTTGAACATCGGGGAATCGCTGTGGCTTGCCATGATCTGAAAGCCTTTCCACTCCTTTGCCGGGATACGGAAGGCAATGATGGATGAGCCGTTGCGGATCACATAGTATTTTCCACCTGCCTGCAAGTTCCAGTCAGATCCCTCAAGAAGTGGCTGGTAGCCTTCTGCCTTCAGTCTGCATCGCATCGCTTCGATCGCATGAAATGCAGTCGGACTGTTTTCAATGAAAGAAAATAATTTTTCTGTTGTCATATTATGCATTTTTTTTACCTGTACTTGCATGAATTCCACGGTTTTCATCTCCGGCTTCATTGACACCGAATTCGTAGTCGTTGCCCGGCAGAATGATGTTCAGCAGAATACCTGCGATTGCTGCGATAGCAAGTGCTGTCAGGGTAATTGGAGTGCCTGCGATGGTAAAAGTGATACCATTGCTGAATCCAAGACCGCAGACGAAGATGACACCTGCGATGATCAGGTTTCTTGATTTGGTCAGGTCTACTTTGTTTTCCACCACGTTACGCACACCGATTGCAGAAATCATACCATACAGCATAAAGCTGACACCACCGATGATTGAAGATGGCATGGTACTGATGATGGCGGATACTTTCGGGATAAAGCTGATGATGATCGCAAAGCATGCAGCGATACGGATAACCAGCGGATCATGTACACGGCTCAGTTCCAGAACGCCGGTATTTTCTCCGTAGGTGGTATTGGCCGGTCCGCCGAGAAGGCCTGCCAGAGCTGTAGCAAGACCATCTCCGAGCAGTGTTCTGTGAAGTCCGGGTTCTGCCAGAAAGTTTTTTCCAACCGTCGCAGAGATGGCAGACATATCACCTACGTGTTCCATCATAGTTGCGATAGCGATCGGAGCCATAACGAGGATGGCAGTCACGTCAAATTTTGCGAACTGCATCGGCGGAAGACCTATCCAGTTTGCAGTACTTACAGAAGAAAAGTTCAGGATGGCAGAGCCGTCCGGATTGGTAATTCCCATCGCGTTCATGATCAGTGCAACCACGTATGAGATCACAACCCCCATCAGTATCGGGATAATTTTAAACATACCTTTTCCCCAGATGTTAAAGATGATAATTACGGCCAGAGCAACAAGTGCGAGAAACCAGTTGGTGGAAGCATTGTTGATCGCAGAACCGGCAAGAGTCAGTCCGATACAGATGATGACCGGTCCGGTTACTACCGGAGGAAGGAACCTCATCACACGTTTTACGCCCACCAGACGAATGATCAGAGCAAGCACCAGATACATCAAACCGGCTACAACCACACCACAGCAGGCGTACGCAGCTTTGTCATTCACACTCATGGTTGCATACATACCGGTGTTCAGGTTGGCTACTGTTGAAAATCCCCCAAGGAAAGCAAAGGAAGATCCAAGAAATGCAGGAACCTGGAACCTGGAGCACACATGGAATAACAGAGTGCCGAAACCTGCACAGAACAGAGTTACGGCGACGGTCAGTCCGTGTGTCGGACCTTCGCCACAGGCATCTGTAAAATAGCTGTTTACCAGAATCGGAACCAGAATGGTTGCACCGAACATGGCAAACATATGCTGCAGACCAAGGATCAACATTTTGGGGATTCCGAGTTGTTTGGCATCGCGAATCACATCATTTGTTTGATTTGTCATAACGTCTCCTTTTTCTTATTGTATTATTTTTTGCCTGTTCTATTATAGGGGTATTTCTGGTGGATTGCAAGGGAATTCCTTTCGGTTTTCGCTCCAGACATTCGATATCCAGTTCGTAGAGTGCGTTTCCGTCAATAACAAGTTTTTGCGTCTTTCTTTTTCGATTTTCCATACCGGATACTTCCTTTCAAAAGTCACATTCCTGCTTATATCTTATGCAGCCGGCTTCTCTTTTTCCGATGTGAAGCATAAGATAGTAGAAAAAACGGGGAAATTATATGAATGAAGACCATATAGCTCCGATGACACCTCTGGATCAGATGCTGGCTCAGGATTCTTTACAGATGCTGAAAGCCGCCGTCCCTTATTTTCCGGCAGATGTACAGCGGATTTTTGCTTTGTATGCAAAAATGATGGAACTTTCCCATACAATTGCAATGTTTTCCGGAGGTCCTGCAGAACTGCTGATGATGTCCGAAGAGTCCGGAGCTTCGCAGCCACTGGATATTCTGCAGCAGCTTCGAACGTATGCAGGTGAAAGCCAGAAAGAAATGATTGATCAGATCTTATTTGCCTTTCACGCACTGGAGATTTTGCAGATGCCTCAGGAACCTGCAGATCCGCTTGGATAAGGAGGTAAAAGTTTTATGACTCAGGAATGGATGAAGGATTCGACACTGGAAGGAATTGATCCGGCCAAGATGGCACTGTTACAGTCTCTGATACAACAGGGAAGTAAAAAAAATCAGAACGAAATGCTTGCATTTTTAATGTCCGCAGCAGCCAATTCAAAGAAAAACGGACTGCAGTTCAGCCCCGGAGAGATGGATATGATTACAAAGGTGTTAAAAAAAGGAAAATCATCACAGGAAATTGCAAAAATGGATCGGATCTTGTCGATGATGAAAATGCTTCGGAGGGGATAAAACGATAAAATTATCGGAAGATTCAAAAAGAAGAGATATCTGTAATTACTTCACAAATATCTCTTCTTTATATATTTTATAATTTTCAGTTGTTGTATTCTATTCCTGCATGGAAAGAACACTGCGGTTCTGCCACAGGTATGTGATCAGAGAAATCACGGTCAGGATCAAAGAAGCATAGATCAGAATCTGCTCCACAATCACAAAACCACCACCCAGGTTTGCAATCAGAATGATGATCATAAACATCTGGCAGACAGTTTTACATTTGCCCCAGTAATTAGCTGCGATAACTACGCCATTATCGGAAGCGATCAGTCGGAAACCACTGATAACGAATTCGCGTCCGATGATGATGATAACGATCCAGCTCGGGATCCGGGACATATCAACCAGGCAAATCATGGCAGAACAAACCAGCAGTTTGTCTGCCAGTGGATCCATGAACTTTCCAAAATTAGTTACCAGATTATCCCGTCGCGCCAGATAGCCATCCAGCATATCAGTCAGACTTGCTATAACAAAGATATCAAGTGCCATCCATTTGGACCAGGCGCTAAAATTTCCAAGAAGAAATACTACAAAAAACGGAATCAAAATAATACGAAGCATCGTAAGTTTATTCGGTGTATTCATCTGCAATCTCTCCTATCAAATCATATTCCAGGGATCCTGTTACGTGTGCTTTTACAAAATCACCAGACATCAGAAGTTCTCCGGTATTGATAAACATATAACCATCAATGCCCGGTGCATCTGCGTACGTACGTCCCACATAAGCATTTTCATCTGCTACTTTTCCCTCTATCATCACCAGATAGTCTTTTCCCACACAGCTTTCTCCTCGTTCCAGAGAAATTTCCTGCTGCAGTTCCATAAGTTCTGCCTGGCGATCCTGTTTGACTTCTTCCGGAATCTGGTCCTCCATAGTTGCTGCCGGTGTATCTTCTTCCGGAGAATACGTAAATACACCAAGACGGTCAAATTCCATCTGATCCACAAATTCCATCAGTTCCTCATGATCTTCCTGAGTTTCTCCCGGAAAACCGGTAATCAGCGTGGTTCGAAGGACAATATCCGGGATCTCTCTGCGAAGAGTAGAAACCATGTCGATCAGCTGCTGTTTTGAAGTACGTCTTCCCATTCGTTTCAGGATTTTATCACTGGCGTGCTGGATTGGCAGATCCAGATAATGACAGATTTTTTTCTCATCACGAATCGTCTCGATCAGCTCTGGATAGATTTCTTCCGGATAACAGTACAGAACACGGATCCAGACAATTCCGGGAATCTTACAGAGCTCTTTTAATAACAGGTGCAGTGATTTCTTACCATAAAGATCTGTTCCGTAGATGGTGGTTTCCTGGGCTACCAGAATCAGTTCTCTGACGCCCTGTTCTGCCAGCTGTTTTGCCTGCTCAATCAGAGTTTCCATGGGAACGCTGCGATAGTTTCCTCTGATTTTCGGAATGATACAGTAAGTACAGTGTTTGTTACATCCTTCGGCTATCTTCAGATACTCATAAAAACCGCCGGTTGTGATCATACGCTTGCCGGGCATCTGCGGTATGCCCTCCAGTGGTGTAAATACATGACTTACTTTTCCTTTCAGGGCTTCATCAACGGCATCTAAAAGAGCTGCCTGACTGTTAGTACCTAGAACGGCATCTACTTCCGGGATCTCTTTTGTGATCTCTTCTTTGTAACGCTGAGCAAGACAGCCGGTCACAATCAATGCTTTCAGATTGCCTTTGGTTTTATAGTCAGCCATCTCAAGAATCGCCTGAATACTTTCTTCTTTTGCATCATGGATGAAACAACAGGTATTGACGACAATCACATCTGCCTGCGATTCATCATCGGTCACTTCGAATCCATGGCTTACCAGCGCCCCCAGCATCTCTTCTGAATCAACCAGATTCTTGTCACATCCGAGAGACATGAAAAATATATACATAGATTAATAAATCCTTTCCATTGGTTAAAAAAGAGATGCCAGCACGCTCATGCAGCATCCCCTCTTATTGACCTGATTATTCTTCTGCGCTTTTGTCTTCCGCTTCCAGTTCTTTTTCAAGAGCTGCTTCTGCCTCAGCTTCTTCTACATCTTCAGTGTCCGGGATGATAGTTACTTTTCCTTTATAAACCTCATCTACGGCGATAGAAAGTGGTTTATTCAGCGAATAACTTACCATCGGTTCCGCACCTGCGATCAGCTGTCTGGCACGTTTGCTGGTAGCAAGAACGATGGAATATCTGCTGTTGCATACAGGAGTATCGCTCTCCTCAACGTCTTTGTTTACTGCCTGGATTAATTCTGTATAAGATGGATGTATCATAATTTATTCTCCTTTCATTTCTTTGAGTTCTTTTTGTATATCAGCAACCAGATCAAGATTCTCAGAGACCTTCAGGTGCTCGCTCTGAATCAGCTGGTGAACTTCCTTTACACAAGTATCCAGATCATCGTTGATGACCAGATACTGATAATGATCCATGATCTCGGATTCTTCCGCAGCACGGCGCATACGGTCGTTGATCACGTCCATGGTTTCCGTTCCACGATCTATCAGACGGTGTTTGAGCTCTTCCGCAGATGGCGGGGTTACGAATAATAACAGAGCCTGCGGATTCTTCTCTTTTACTTTCAAGGCACCTTGCACTTCAATTTCCAGAATGACATCTTTACCGGCAGCCAGCTGTTCTTCTACATAAGCTTTCGGTGTGCCGTAATAATTATCTACATATTGTGCATATTCATACAGCGCATCCTGACGGATCAGTTCTTCAAACTCTTCTTTTGTCTTAAAAAAATATTCCCGTCCGTTTTCTTCTCCCGGCCGCGGATTCCTTGTAGTCGCCGAGATGGACAGTGCATAACATTCATAGTTCTTCATCAGTTCTTTGACTACTGTTCCTTTTCCGGCACCTGAGAAACCGGAAATAATTACCAGACTTCCTTTTTTACTCATCCAGATCACCTTTTTCTTCTATAATTTTTTCTGCATGAAGACGCTTTCCGATAGTATCCGGCTGTAATGCCGACAACACCAGAAATCCTTCCTGGGTGACAAGTACTGCTTTTGTTCGCCGTCCCTGGGTAGCGTCGATCACTATCTTCTCTTCTTTTCCTTGCTGCACCATTCGTTTGACCGGAGCAGCATCCGGACTGACTACGGCAACTATTTTGTCACGGTTGACTATATTACCGAATCCGATATTAATAAAACCGGCCATTGCGTGCCCTCATTCTGCGGATTATTCAATATTCTGAATCTGCTCCCGCACTTTCTCAATCTCTGTTTTCAGGTCAATTGCCAGATTGGATGTTTCCAGATCATTTGCCTTGGACAGTATAGTGTTCGCCTCCCGGTTCATCTCCTGTGCAATAAAATCCAGTTTTCGGCCAATGCCTTCACCATCGGCTAGTACTTCCTTCATATGACGGATGTGACTTTTCAGACGAACTGTTTCTTCATCTGTGCAGATCTTGTCTGCATAGATGATAACCTCTGACGCGATTCGGCTTTCTTCAATCTGTGTATCGCTTAACAGTTCTTTCATCTTATCTTCCAGTTTCTGCCGGTACTCCTGGAGAATCTGCGGTGAACGCTCCTCCACCATTCCAACTTTTTCAAACATCTGATCAAGTTTCTGCAAAAGATCAGTCCGGAGGTTCTCCCCTTCCGTCTTCCGTGTCTCAACAAACTGTTCACAGGCTTTCCGGAGTACCCGTTCCAGAAGTCCCCATAATTCTTTTTCATCCGAATCCACTTCTTCCATTGTAAATACATCCTGGAACCTGCCAAGCTCCGCTGCGGTGATGTCGTTACAGATACCAAAGGTATCTGCCATCTTCTTAAAATATGCCATATACTGGCTGGCTACTTCATGATTATACTGCAAAATCATGTGAGACTGTGTAAAATCCTCGTAACTGATAAAGATATCGACCTTTCCTCTCAGCATGTACTCTTTTAACAGTGTACGGATCGCACTGTCGAAAAAGCTGAGCTTTTTCGGCATCTTGATGTTAAAATCCAGATACCGATGATTTACAGATTTGATTTCGACCGTAAATTTATGCTGCTCGTCCTGTGCCTCGGCTCTTCCAAATCCTGTCATGCTTTTAATCATAATAGTTTTCTCACCTTAAATAATTTCTTAATTATTGCTTAATATGCATATGTTTTTATTATAAGTCATTACAAAACCCTAGTCAAATCCTTTTTTTCTGTTATAATAAAAATATTCAAAGAAGGAGTGTGTTTTTATGGCTTTTGACGGAATCACAATTGCAAATATTGTAACAGAATTAAATCAGACTATCACCGGCGGTAAGATCAACAAGATCGCCCAGCCGGAAAATGATGAGTTGATCATAACCATTAAAAATCAGCGGAAACAGTACCGTCTGTTTTTATCAGCCAGTGCTTCTCTCCCGCTGATTTATCTGACGGAAACTAATAAACCAAGTCCACTGACGGCACCCAACTTCTGTATGTTGTTAAGAAAGCATATCGGGAGTGGCAAGATCATCGCGATTGAACAGCCGGGTATGGAGCGGATCATCCGTTTTACTATTGAACATCTGAATGAACTCGGTGATCTGTGTACCAAATATCTGATTGTGGAGATCATGGGAAAACACAGCAACATTATCTTCTGTAACGAAGAGGATCAGATCATCGACAGTATCAAACATGTGTCAGCTCACATGAGTTCTGTGAGAGAAGTCCTTCCCGGGCGTCCGTATTTTATACCGGAAACACAGTCAAAACTGAATCCGTTTGTATTAACGGAAGAAATCTTTCAGGAAAAGATTTTTCCGCGTCCTGTGAATGTGGCAAAAGCAATCTACACTTCTATCACGGGAATCAGTCCTCTGATGGCAGAAGAAGTTTGCTATCGCGCCGGCATCGATGGCGGTATTCCAACCGACGGACTTGAGGATGTGGAGCGGGTACATCTGGCACATACTTTTCTTCGCATGGTAGATGACATCAGGGACGGGCATTTCGAACCAAACATTATATATAAAGGAAAAGAGCCGGTAGAATTTGCCTGCTTTCCACTGTCTCAGTATCAGGATTACCGTGCTGTCTCTTATCCATCGATCTTCCCGGTGTTAGAGACATATTATGCTGAAAAAAATATTGTCACAAAGATGCGTCAGAAAACAGTAGATCTGCGAAAAATCGTACAGAATGCACTGGAGCGAAATGTAAAAAAATATCAGTTACAGCAAAAACAGCTGAAGGATACAGAGAAAAAAGAAAAATACCGTGTCTGGGGAGAACTGCTGAATACTTACGGCTATGAAGTGGAGCCTGGTGCAAAGTCCATGGAGGCGTTGAATTATTACACCAATGAAATGATTCAGATTCCATTGGATGAAACGATGACCCCACAGGAAAATGCCAAGAAATACTTCGATAAATACAGCAAGTTAAAGCGAACCAAGGAAGCACTGGATACACTGTTGCAGGAAACCGGAGATGAGATCAAGCATCTGGAATCCATTGCCGCTTCTCTTGATATTGCCTCATCGGAAGAAGATCTTGTGCAGATCAAAGAAGAAATGATGGAATATGGATATGTAAAGCGGAAAAATACAGGAGGAAAAAAAGTAAAAGTCACCTCTCGTCCATATCATTATATTTCCAGCGATGGATATGATATCTATGTCGGCAAAAATAATTTTCAGAACGATGAGCTTTCTTTTAAGTTTGCTTCCGGCAATGACTGGTGGTTTCATGCCAAAGGACAGCCGGGATCCCATGTGATCGTAAAATCAAAAAATGAAGAACTTCCGGATCGCACCTTTGAAGAAGCAGGAAAGCTGGCAGCTTACTATTCCAAGGGCAGACAGGCACCGAAGGTGGAAATTGATTATACACAGAAGAAAAATCTCCGGAAGCCAACCGGCGGGAAACCGGGATTTGTTGTATATTACACAAACTACTCCCTTCTGATCGAACCGGACATTACGGGACTTCAACAGATACAGTAAAAGGAGGCAACGCCATTGAAGAAAACAAAGGATTCTCAGGAAACAAAGATCCTGAGAAAACCGGTTGCACGGATTGAGACAACCGCGGATACCGGACTTACTCAGGCACAGGTGAAAGAACGAATGGAAAAAGGATGGAGCAATGCCCCGGTGGATTCTCCTTCCAAGACGACCAAAGAAATTATTATCAGCAATGTATTTACGTATTTTAACCTGATTTTTCTTGTGATTGCAGTTCTGCTGCTTCTGGTCGGTGCATTTCGTGATCTGACTTTTCTCCCGGTCATTATCTGTAACACTCTAATTGGTATTATTCAGGAGATCCGTTCCAAGAAAGTACTGGACAAGTTGAGTGTGTTGAATGCGCCTAAAGCTACTGTTGTGCGTGAAGGAAAGCTTCAGACGATTCCCGCGGAAAAGGCGGTACTGGATGATGTTGTAAAATTTCAGGCGGGGAATCAGATCTGTGCCGATGCTACTGTGATTGACGGGGAGGTACAGGTCAACGAATCCCTTCTGACCGGGGAATCCGATGAGATCACCAAAAAACCCGGGGACACGTTGATGTCCGGAAGTTTTGTTGTTTCCGGCTCCTGTCTCGGACGACTGGAACAGGTAGGTGCAGACTCTTATATCTCAAAACTGACACTGGAAGCAAAGGCAACCAAAGAAGGGGAACAGTCGGAGATGATCCGTTCCCTGGATAAACTGGTTCAGATTGTTGGATTTCTGATCATTCCGATTGGGATTGTTCTTTTTGGGCAGCAGTATCTGCTTGGTGACAGTTCCATCAAGACCAGTATGCAGGCTATGGTTGCGGCCATCATTGGTATGATTCCGGAAGGGTTATATCTGCTGGCCAGTGTAGCTCTGGTAGTCAGTGTAATGCGATTGGCCACGAAAAAAGTTCTTGTACATGATATGAAGTGTATCGAGACGCTTGCCAGGGTCAATGTGCTGTGTGTTGATAAAACCGGTACCATTACCGAAAATACCATGAAGGTTCATGATGTGGTTTCTCTGGAACCATATGAAAAAGAAGAACTTCCCCCATTGAAAGAACTGCTGGGTGATTTTGCCCACGCTATGTCGAAAGATAACATTACAATGGCAGCAATGCAGGAATATTTTACACAGGGAAGCGGACAGGTAGCTACTTCAGTAACTTCATTCTCTTCCGCTTTCAAATACAGCAGTGCTACTTTTCATACGACTTCTTATGTGCTTGGTGCACCGGAATTTGTTCTTCGGGATGATTATGAAATATATAAAGAAACAATAGAATCTTATGGAAGCGAGGGTTATCGTGTCCTGGTTTTCGGTCGATACGAGGGAACTCCGGACGGAAAAGCACTGACAGAAGCAGTGATTCCTTATGGTCTTGTATTGCTGGCCAATCCGATCCGTAAAGAAGCCTGGGAGACATTTCAGTATTTTGCAGATCAGGGTGTGGATATCAAGGTTATATCCGGTGATAATCCGGTTACAGTATCGAAAGTAGCTTCTCAGGCGGGAATCGCCAATGCGGATAATTACATCGATGCCAGTCAGTTAAAAACACCGGATGATATCAAGCGAGCAGTGTTAAAATATACGGTTTTCGGTCGTGTGACACCTGATCAGAAGCGACAGTTTGTCCGTGCATTGAAAGAAGCAGGGAAAACCGTTGCAATGACCGGTGATGGTGTCAACGATGTACTTGCACTGAAAGACGCTGACTGCAGTATTGCGATGGCCTCGGGAAGTGACGCAGCAGCACAGGCTTCTCAGCTGGTATTGCTGGAATCTAATTTTTCGTGTATGCCTTCGGTTGTACTGGAAGGACGTCGGGTCGTTAATAATATCGAACGATCTGCAAGTTTGTTTCTGGTAAAAAATATTTTCAGCTTTCTGCTGTCGCTGTTTTCTATGGCGTTTATGATCACCTATCCGCTGGAACCATCTCAGATTTCCATGGTGGCCATGTTTACCATTGGTATTCCGGCATTCCTGTTGGCAATGGAACCGAACAAGAAGATGATTGAAGGACACTTCCTTACGAATGTGCTTTTAAAAGCGCTTCCGGCCGGACTTACGGATGTACTGATTGTAGGATTCCTTACAGTATTCGGGCAGACGTTTGGAATGTCAAACGAGGAAATTTCCACGGCTGCTACTCTTCTGCTTGCAATTGTCGGACTGATGATTCTGTTTAAAATCAGCAAACCGATGAATGTATTCCGCTGGATCGTGTGGTCGGCTATGGTGGCTGGATTGTTGTTCTGTGTGATTTTTTTGAAGAATCTGTTTGGAATTGGAGTGATGACACGAAAGTGTTGTATGACGCTGATCGTGTTTGCGGTTGCTACGGAGCCGTTGTTGAGGTATATTTCGCAGATTGTGGCGGGGATTCGGAAACGGGTGTTGCGCAGACGGGAAAAACGGCTGGATAAAAAGTATCCTAGGAAACGTGGAGAATAAAGGGATATTATTGTTTTTTCTTTAAAGATGAATTGACCGGACGCAAGCCAGAGGCAGATGCAGGGTGAAACAACGTGGGCAGGGCAACTTTAAGCTAGCCACCAACTTCGACTAAGACTCTCGCGAGAGCGCTCGAGCCTAAGTCTACGTAAGTGTCGGATCTTAAAGCTTGCCCTAACCGCCCACAAAGTGTTGTTCCACCCTGCATCTGCCTCTGGCTTGCTGGTTATTGCAAGATTAAAGGAATAGCATAATGTATGGTCAGAAGAGGGATATGTTAAACGGATGATGGTAAAAAAGGGGCTGTCGCTTTAACGAGACTGTGAGAAAAAGTCTGTAAATAAGATTCTTCTATGATATGCAAGGGTGGC
>ERZ841120.72-NODE-72-length-99842-cov-8.862637_pt1 | contig 99842 bp, 89 predicted proteins | sample MGYA00519572_ERZ841120 | MGnify/ENA primary metagenome ERZ841120 (study PRJEB31850, sample SAMEA3708890) | human gut metagenome | biome: human gut; feature: human-associated habitat; material: faeces | place: China | collected 2014 ...
AGCCCTGTAATCAGCCAAACACTGTATGGCAATCGGAGGATGGCCGCATCACGTTCACTGTGGGTAACAAGTACGATTGGAGTGCCACGGGGAGTATACAGTTGGATGGAGAAAATGTCGAATTCTACCTGACCTGCACGACGGGATCTGGAATCGTCCTTTATCCGCTAGAGAAAGCCACCGGCAGCTTTTATGCGGAGGACCAATACGAATATTGGGTTTGCGATTACAAAAGCAAAAGCAAGTTTGTTGCCACCGTCCGGGAAACCACGTTCTTCCAACCCGGCGAGCAGATCGTATTCTACCGGGTCGAACCGTAAAGCCCGCTGCAAAAATGCAAAGCCTCCCTCCCGGCATTGGAAAATGCCCAGGAGGGAGGTCTTTTTTACTGCACAATAAAATAATAGGGCACTGTAAGGAGCCGTTGGCCATTACGTATGTCAGGAAGTCCCATGTACCGAGCACTTTCTGCACAAATAACAATGCGTATCTGCCTGTATGCACTCAGCCATTTTTCAAAATAGCCGCCAACTCGTCGACAGTCGTTATGACCGGAAGCCTTTCACCGCCGCTACGGTCAACATAATCCGCAGGAATCGCTCCCAAGCAACCGGAAAACATGCAAGGATATGTCGTAAATATCGACAAATTCGACGGAAGGCATTGAAGGAAAGGTTCCAGCAGCTTATTCGGCGTCCTGTCTCCGATAATAACCGCTGCCAAGATGCCATCTGGGAATGAGAAAAAACGCTCCTGTGTTTCCTCCACAATACGCCACTCCTGTTCCCTTTCCCAGCCCAGCTGCTTCCGAAAAAGGGATGTCCTGATGTCCTCTGCCATTTCCGCTAAGTTTTTCGGCCGCGTCTCCTCTATTTGTGAGGTATAGCATATCGGTTTGGCTTGCCTGAATACGCCCTCGTTTTTGAAACAAAAACAGATTCCTGTGTAATCTGTATAGTAGCCCCATAGCTGTGACGAAAAGCAGTTTTCGGACAAGGAAAGAACATGAAAGCGCTGTTTTACACCCTCTACGATTGGATGAGTCCTTTCAGCAGCCACCGCGATCTGGTATCCCGCCACCGGCAGCCTGATATCGACTGATGCCGCTTCTAACCGGTCATTTAATTTATCAATTGTCGGAAAGTACAGCCGTTTCTGTGCAACGATGTCTATACATCTTTCCAGTTCCGTCTCAGAAGACAGTTTACGGTACTTAAACAGCAGTTCTGGTTCCTTTGACATAGCGATACCCCTGATATAATTTTGGCCCATTGCGAGCATCTTCATTATAAAAGCGATATGGATACCATGTCAAGGCCAGATACTTCGAATATGCCCGTAAAACATCGCCAGCGTTCTGGTTTCCCAAAGTGTCCCCCCATTCACCGGCCATAATTAGAAATTACTATGGCCAATCCAGAACGATAGCGCCTTGCAGGTTTGAAATGCCCAGGAGGGAGGTCTTTTTTACTGCACAATAAAATAATAGGGCACCGTGAGGAGCCGTTGGCCGTTCTTGGAAACGGTCACATACAGGCGATAGCTACCCGGCTGCGTGATGCCCGCCAGGGAGAAGGTCTGTTCCCCGGCTTGCAGGGCGTTCACGGTCAGATAATTGCCGTCGCAGCCGTTGCCGGAGCGGGTATCGGTAATATATTGCAGATGGCCACGTTGGCGGGCTTTGTGTCGGAGGACGCAACCAGTCCGCCGCAGTCCTGATTCGCAATGTTGGCGACAAGAGTGCTGCCGAGCACTCGCCCCTCCGCATCGGCGGCAATTTGAAGTCCGGATGTGGTAAAGAAATCATTGAAATATGCCCTCATCAACCATTTCCTGTCTTGACAGAAATGCACAATTATACTATAATACGAAGATATTATTGGATGATTTTCTGCGTGCAGCGCAGCCTGATAATACCGATATGGGCGCAGGAAGTGTACCGCAAGCATCCGGTGTTTCTGTATAATATCCACCCCAGGAGCAAAACGAGAAAGGAGTCTTGCCGACATGGCACAACTTACAGATGAACAGTTGGAGCTCGCCGGGGAAGCCTTTGCCATGCTCCGCCGGGTATTGCAGAGAAACAATCTCGAAGATTTGCAAGAGGCGAATGTCTACCCGTTGAAGGTCATCAAAGAATATCACGATGCGACCTTTGCCACCCGGACCCTGGGCGACGCAGAAGAAGGCCTTATGAGTCGGTTCTACGACTGCTTTACCCTCAAGGAATGGCACGAAAATTACGATGCGCCCCTGACCACCGAACAGCAGGGCATCTTCAACGTGGCCTATGCGGAGGCACGAAGCCACGGCTGGAAGCCCAAGCAGAAGAAAAGCAAGTGGCGTTGACCAGCAGCCATCCGTTTTTTGACGGCAGAGTGTGAATCGATACATGGTTTCATAGTCGGTGCCAGAGCGCAGATCAAAAAAGCTCTCCCGGATAGTGCTACCCGGAAGCAGAGGATTGTCTTACGACAGCGACCGTTTCATCCGCCAGTCGGAAGGACAGATTACATTCATAACTGCCATTTTAGCATGGGCTTCATCCGTATGGGGGCCTAATAAATTGCTGGGCAGTTATTTGGCCCTTTCAGAAAAATTTTTCAAAAAGGCCCCAAAAACCACTTGACAAATTTATACGGATAAGGTATTATATAGACACTATCTTACAGTTGTTATTAAAGTCCCGAAGTGGATGTAAATCATAGACACAAAACATCAGAGCGCAGAGCGAAAGCCAGAATGGTAGAGCTGTGCGCTCTTTTTGTATATATAAGGTATATATAATCAGGTCCAGAATTACACATAGGACCGCCAAAAAAGCATATTAGGATACCCCGTTGCGCCTCCCCACCGCAGCGGGCATAAAGAAGGACGTCATTCTGAATCAATGTCTCATTTAGCGAGTCATTGGCCAAATTGGCGTCTTTTTTTGTGGAAAAAATTATGAGAAGTTGTCCCATGCGAGAGGACAGCACCGTCCGTCTATCCACTTTTTCTGAACACCTCCGACTGGCTGTATAACAGTCGGGCGCTGGTCACGCCGACAGACTCGTCCCCCCCGCAACGTCATGCCGGGGCGGTATGTGTCTGCCGTAATGACACCGTCACGTGACAGACGTCAAAAATGCACTGGCGTTCCGCTTTGGATACGCCGCTTCGCCTGAATGCAAAATATAATAGAAATCGAGGTACAATTTATGAAAAATTCCGCATATCACTCCATCCACAAGGCTCCCCGTCGGGAGAAGTACAATGCCATCTGCGCCACTTGCACCCACAACTGCAAGCAGGCCCCTATCGCTCAACTCGAACGTTGCCCCAAGTATACTGACCGGCGTACTCTCATCCAGGATGAAGGTAAGGATTGTAAGTGAACACAAAAACCAACCTCCGGGAGCTGTATGTGCCGCCGTAGCGGTACATACAGCATCTCGGTGTAGCGCCGCCTCCGCAATATTACATATCATCTTAAAGGCAAGGAGAAAAAATGAGTTATATCCATCAACTGCTTAAGCAAGCGTATATGATGTTCCTCGCTCTGCTGACCCCGTGCGAGAGTAAGCACCTGCTTCGGAGGCAGGGCAAGGCAGATAATCACGTCCACTCCTTTCGCACCTACCACAATTACTGGCCAATCATTCAGCGATTCGTGCGCGCTTACGCCGTCGCATATCCCGAATCTAAGTCAATTAAGTACGGGCGCAGTTATGTACCTGTATGGCTCGGGCAGCAGGCCAAGCGAGGATTGGCCATAACGACCCTCAAGACTTACCGGAGCGCCCTTAACAAGCTGTATGGTATCCATCCCGGAGACAGGGATTATTACATTCTGCCCGACCGGCACCGGGCGGACATCACACGCAGTCGGGGGGCCAAGCCCTCTGACCGGCATTTTTCGGTGACCAACAATCAGGATTTGGTTGATTTTTGTAGTGCGTGCGGGGTCCGGCGGGAGGAATTGAGCCTGCTTCGTGGCGACGATCTTTGGGACAGAAAGCGCATTGAATCCGAACGCACTCGTCTCCGTACTGCTTGTCACCCCACCAAGGCCGAGCACGCAATGCTGCGGGCTCTGGACGATACCCGTCTTTTTAAGGAGGAGTTCTTTGTCTACGTTCGCTGCGGTAAGGGCGGCCGTATGCGTTTTGCTCCCGTGATTGGTCCTTGCGTTGCGGATGTTGTCGCCCGTTTTCAAGGTTTCGCTCCCGACGCTAAGGTTTGGCCTCACATTCATACCATGGCGGACATCCACAGCTTCCGCCGGGATTATGCAAATATCTTGTATAAACTGTATGTCCGTCCGCTTGAAGAGATTCCCTACGACCGTACTGCACCCCGGACCAACAAGCCATATCGCAGCCAGGTCTACTGCTGCCGCCGGGATCTGGTAGGCGTATGGCTGGACAAGCAGGCAATGCTGGTCGTGTCCAAGGCCCTCGGCCACAATCGTATCGGAATTTTTGCGCAGTCCTATTACAGCAAGGATTGATGTCAAGTTCCCCATTGGAATGCCCGGGAATGCAAATTCCCTGAGTCATTATTTATCGTCAAAATTGAAAGGAGGTCTTTTTTATGAAAACCACTGCAAATTCTGTTTCCCTCGAAGCTCCTAAGCAGGAGCCGTGCAATCCCGTCTGCGCCACCTGCACGTATAACTGCAAGCAGCCGGTCTATGCCTAGGTCATCTTTTGCCGCAAGTTCAGCAGGGACAGGCAGGCCCTGCCGACCAAGCGACGGGTCAAGAAGGAATAATTGACCTGTCCCTCTAATTCCGGCACCAACTGACCGGCCTTTTCCGTCCCGGTTTTGGCCATGTTGGGGCAGGGAAAATCCCCGCCCGGAGGTTTCCGGGCGGGGATACAAATCATGTTCTGTTTCGGTTTTGGGTTCTCATTTTCTTTTGCGCCCGGCGGTTCAGGGCGGTCATGACGATGCCGATGAGGACGAAGGAGCCGACGAGGACGGCAGCGAGAATTAACATCACTTTTCCAAGGTCCATGTTCCAGGAGGACTGCCGTCCAGTGATCTGGTAATGGACGCCGCTGGAATCGGTCAGCGTATTCACGCCGTAGTCGGTGTAAAGGCCTTCAGGGACCACCGCCTCGCTGCGGTCCACGCCGTCCACGTTGATGCCCACATAATACTTCACGCCCTTGTCCACGCTGCTGAGAGCGAACCAGGCCCGGGCCTGGTCGTCCACGATAGCGCTCTGGATCAGGGTCAGCTTCCCGCCGACGAGCTGATAAAGGGACGCATACTGCCGCTTGTCGGCAGCCATGACGGGGATGCCGACTTTCGCCTTGAAATCGATTTGGTCATTGAACCTGATCTCATAGACGGTGCTGCCGGGGATATCGGTTTTGTTCTCCTCCTGCTTGGTGACGGTGAAATCCAGGTCATAATCCCGGTTGGAGAAATCTTTTTTCCGCAAATCGGAGCCGCTGAGCTTCCATTCGTTGCCGGCAGGGGTAATAATGGTGACTTCTGCGTCTTTTCCGGCCAGATCCGACAGATTTTTCCCGGAAATCTCCGGTTCCGGCAGACGAATCTCCACGGTCAGGTCATCGCTGCCACGGACGGCGCCCACGACGGTATCGATCACCTGGTCCCAGCCCTCGTCATTTTTGACTTCGGCGGAAATAACGGTGATAGTGCTGGAATCCACGCCGATATTGTCGTTTTCATTGGAATTCAACAAGTCATCCAGCGTTGCATCCTCGCCATTGAGGGTGTAGGAATAGTCGGTGTCGGTCTCCTGGGTGATGGTGGCGTCGCCGGTGTCGGTGACGGTGGTGGTCTGGCCGCCGGAGGGGGTCTCCGTGTAGCTGCTGCCGGAGGAGGGATAGTCCTCGGCGGGGTTCACGGTCAGATCCTCGTTTTTGTCGTCGGGGGCCAGGTTGGCAGCGCCGTCATAGTAGAGGCCGGTGAGATTTTCGCACTTTTCCAGGGCATATTCGCCGGTCTCGGTGACGGTCTCCGGCAGGGACACGTCGGTGAGGGCGGTGCAGCCGTAGAAGGTCCAGTCGGGCAGCTTCGCAATGGGGCAGGCGATCTTCGCCCGGACCAGGGAGGTGCAGTAGGCGAATACTACCATGCCGAAATCGGTCACGGAGGCGGGGATGGTCACGGAGGTGAGGCCCGCACGGGTGAAGGCGTAGTGGCCGATGGTCTGCAGGCCCTCGGGCAGGGCCAGGGCTTTCAGGGCCGTGCAGGACTCGAAGGCCGCCTCGCCGATTTCCATGAGGCCCGCCGGGAGGCCCAGCTGGGAAAGGCGATAGCAGTTCTTGAAGGCCCGGTCGCCGATGCGGGTGACGGAGGCGGGGAGCCGGGCCAGACCGGCATTTTCGCAGCCGTAGAAGGCCAGGTTGCCGATTTCCGTGATGCCGTCGCCCACCAGAATGCGGTTCACGCCGGAGGCCACATAGTACCAGGGGGCCATGTTCTCGTCGGTGTAGTCGGGGATGGGGCCGGAGCCGGAGACGCTGAGGACGCCGCCGTTCAGGGACCAGGTGAGATCGCCTTGGGTGCCGGTGAGGGCGAAGGCGGAGGTGGGCAGCAGGATGGCCAGCAGGGCCAGGGCCAGAAGGATGGCCCCGCCCCGCCGCAGGGAGGAAGAAATGTGGTTTTTCATTGGGATGCTCCTTCCTTAGGGGTTCGGGATTACATTTCCATCACCGTCAGTGTATTTCTCCCACAAGACGGTTTTGCCATCCGAACCATAGCAGACCGTGTGAATCGTACTGCTGCCAGACAACGTTACCGGGTCACCATTTCTTTCCCATACCGAATTGTCAAAGTTCCGTGTCGTTCCTTCCGTGACACTCTCAACCTTTGTGTACCCCGGATTCTTCGGTTCTGCCAGTGTATCCTTCAAAGCGGCATCCTGTCCTCCTGTTGCATATTTGCTACATGTCAAAGCGTCACAATACTTTTGGGTTCCCTCAACTTGTGCCCCCGCTCCTTTGCTTTTTACCACTGTTGCCAAGCAGTACGCTCTGTAAGAATAACGAACCGTGCCAACGGTCGTTGTTGTTACGACTTCTTTTTGCACCAGTTCTTCCGTTTCCTTGTAACAAGGAATAACAATGCTATTGCCGGTAACCGGAATCACCTCTCCTGGCTGCCGTTGTACACCGTCCACCAGCCAAAAATCCAGTTCCTTTTTGCTATTTACAGTCTCAGTTGTTTTGATATCGACAGTCTTTCCGCCAACATCTACTACGTTGTCAGTGTACTGGCTCAACCGTTTGCTCTCATACAATTGGGAAGTGATTATTTTCCAGTAATGCTTCTCATTCCAATGAATATATTTGCCTCCATGCCTGTGAGAACCTTCACGCGTATCAACAGAAATTGTAAACAGCTTCACTGTAGCTTCTACTTGCTCCTGCGTATCCCAGTTTTTGTTGTCATCAATCGCAATTTCCAGAATCTTTTGATCTGGGTCATCGCCTGTCGTCTTGGTTGTCAGCTCCGGGTCTTTGGTTATCTGCTTTGATACAAATGTAGACTTCCCGTCAGCGGACATCAGTGCGGATGGCAAGGTATAGGTAAACTGCAATCCATCCTGGCTGGTTACTTTTGCAGGGGTCTGGAAATCACCGTCATCGACTTTAAATTCCACACTGGGAACTGCCTTGTTTTCTTCAACCAAGGACAATTTTTCAGCCAAATCAATTGTATAGACAGTCTCGCCCACTTGTGCCGTCAAAGAAGTGGCCGTCTGTTTGCCTACAACATTCGGCGCTTCGGTGTTATACTTATACATGCAGTTCTTTGAGGTTGGGTTGCCAATCAAATCCGTCGTTAAATAGTTACCTTCACGCTCTTCCGTTCCCTTTGTAATAGAGCCAATCACAATATCCGTACTTTGCCCATTCCCGCCAAATTTCACATTGAGTCCCTGTGCTCCCATATTTAATGTGAAGTCTGTGCAGACGCTTCCGGCATTACTCAGACTAAACACCAGCTTCGGAAGCGTATAATGAGCAAATTCCTCTGCAAAGACGCCCTCCTGATTGTACTTATCGTACGTTCCCGGATTTTCTCTTGCTGTGAACGGGCGGTAAGACACGAACACCACCGCAGAATGGCCGCCATTCACAATGGAGTTATTGGCTGTAAAGGTATTGCCAGAAGCGGCCGTCCCTGCATCCGCATGGAGCGGAAACATACGATGTCGCCCTCCCGGATGTCGTCGATTGGGGTGTCCCGGCAAATCAGGATGGAACCTACCGGCATGGTCGGCTCCATGCTGCCGGTAACCACCCGGAACAGGCTGTTGCCTGCAATGGTCACATATCCACGGGTCAGCACCTGGATGCAGACCACCATGGCCAGCACCACTGCCAACACCAATATCACGGCGGACACGATGCCGCCGGTCTTTGTTTTCGTTTCCTTGCTCATTTCACGCTGCTCCCGGACAATTCCAGATTCAAGGCCAGCCTTGCTCCGGCAGCCTCATTGGTGCAGTCGGCGTCCTGGCCCTCCAGCCAGACGAACAGCCGGATGCGCTGAGGCACATTGCCGGTAAGCCGGGTCAGAGTCACATCCTCCGAAGCGGTAGACAGATTGCTGGACAGATCCGCTGCACCGACTTTGCCGTTTCCGGCAATGGCATAGCCGTCCAGAGTAGCCGTGTAGGCCACGAAGCTGCCCCGCTCCACATAATTGGCCAGCTGCCCCTGCAGGAAATCCGTGTAAAGGGCCGATTCGGCCTGAGCCGTGGTCGTGATCTCTTTTCCGGCCAGCGCCGTCTCCAATGCCTGTTCCAAGAGATATTCTCCGCTGTCCTCCCGGAGCAGAACACTTTTCGTCTGGACCATGTGCCGCTCGGAAGGCAGACTCAGGGTGTAGATGTTGCCTTCCAGCACCCCCAATGGCCAGGTAGTCAAGTAATCTCCATCCGTTCCGTTTTCGGGATGCAGGGTGGCATTGGGTTCGTAGATGACAAATTTGTCCAGGGAGGTCTGGTTCACGGCCATGGTCCCACCCTTTTCCGGGTAAGTACCCACCAGGCGGTTATACCGGCCGGAATCATAAGCACTGCGGACATAGGCGCTGAGGTTCTCGTCTGCCGGAGTCTCCTGATTGATCCAGAAGCCGATGCGGGCGCTGGCCGCTGCGGCATTTTCCGGCTGAGATAGGGTGTAGCCACCGCTTTCGTCCTTCACCACATTGGGAAGCTCCACCAGGAAGCTGCCGCCGTCCTGTTCCCCCTGGGCCAGATGCAGGTCATAATCCGGTCCCGGAGAGACCACCCAGAAATCCAGGTAGACATAATGTCCTTCTCTGGCTGTTTCTTTCTGTTCGCTGGTCAGATTGGCGTGGCTCAGGTCATATTCGGCTGTAAATTCTTCAATGGGCTTCTGGTCTCCGGCATAAGCGGTGCCATCCCGAACCTCCGCATCCTGCCGGGTATAATAAGCGGGCAGCACCCAGGTCAGGCCGTCCACGGTGGACACCGGAGTCAATCCCGCCAGGTCGTTCAGATAATCATAGCCCTGCTCCTTGGTAAAATTCAATCGGTCGGAAAAGCTGCCGGGATAATGGACCACAGTGCCGTCCTCCAGAGTCTCCGTCCGGTCCGGGGCCAGCAAAATGGTGGTCCCGCCGCCAATGGTCACCTGGATGCCCGTCAAAGTGGGGCTTGCGGAAATGGTCATCCAGGCGTAGGAGACCGTCACCGCCATGACTGCCGCCAGCGCCACGGCCAAGGCCGCCGCCACCAGCTTGGTATATTGCTTTTTCACGGTTCCGGTCACCTCCCATTCCAATGGTCAAATGCTTATTTACCTGCCGCCCGTCTGGCAGCCCGCCGTCTGGCCCGTTCTTCCTCCCATGCCGCCTGCTCTGCTGCTGCACGGGCGATGGTCTCGGCCCGGAGGGCCTTCCTGGCCTCCAAGGCACCGGCAAAGCGGTCCAGTTCTTCGATTTCCGGGGCCAGAACGTCCCGGTCTCTGGCCAACTGCTCTGCCCGGATGCGGGCTTCCTCGGCTTCCTTTTCCGCCCGAATGCGGGCTTCCTCCGCCAGCTTTTCCTGACGGAGCCGTTCCGCTTCCAGTTCCTTTTCCCGGCGCTGCTGTTCTTTGAGTTCCTTCTTGCGGATACGTTCCCGTTCCGCCTCTGCCCGCTTGCGCTCCTCCGCTTCCTCTACCAGCTTGGCAGCGTCCGCAAAGTCCTGCTTGGCAATGGCTTCCTTGCGAAGGCTCTCCTGCCGCAGCTCCATGCGCTCCGGCAATTTGTCCCGGAAGGCCTCCACTTCCTTGCGGAACAGGCCGCCCCGGCGGCGGTCCTCGGACTCCCGCTCGATGCGCTCCACCCGTTCCAGTTCCTTCTGGGCTTCCTTTTCCCGGCGGATGCGCTCCCGCTCGGCAGCTTTCTCCTGGCGGATGCGCTCGGCCTCCGCCGCTTTTTCTTCCTTGAGCCGCTGTTCTTCTTCCTTCTTCTTTTTGGCCTGCTCCTCCACCAGGCGGCGGCGTTCCTCCGCCTCCTCGTGCATAAGCTGTTCCTTGGTCAGTTCTTCAATGAGGACCTTGCGGACCTCCACATCGGGAAGGTCATAATCCTCGGTGAGTTCCTCGATGATTTGCTTGACGAACTTGGGTTTGATGGTGCGCTTGCGCTCCTTCATAGCCTCCGGTATCTGCCGTCCGTCCTCATTTTCCAGATAGCCCTTCAGGGAAAGATAATTGAAGAAAATGTTATTGAAAATTTGCAGCTGCATGGTCTCGTCGATCTGCCGGGACTGCTCCACAACGGTCATGGCATAGCCCACATCCGTGTATTTCCAGAGGAATTCCAGGGTATCGGCGATCTTCTTATACATCTTGTTCTTTTTCAGAACGTTGGTCTTGACGATATGGCCCTTGATGCGGGCCTTGGTTTGCAGCTCCTTGGCGAAGTTCGTGTGCATGAACATACTGTACAACCGATAGAGTCGGGAGATACGGTCGAAAATTTCTTTGTTTTTCTCGTCGGTCTCCAGGACCCCATCCTTCTGCTTGATGCTCAGGAACATATCCAGGTGGACCGTCTCGTTGGCAATTTCCAAATCGGAATTGACCTTCAGTTTCGCTCCAATATCCTCCGGCATCTGGCCAAACAGGGCCTCGTAGCGGTTCCGGATGGTCTGGAACGCCAACTCCAGGGCCGTAAAGGCTACCCGGTTCTCATAATTGGTGAAAGTCTCCTCGGTAATCTGCTGCATGAGCCGGTTGGGTGTCACTTTTCCAGTGGCCACATCGTAGTTATCCACCTGCTCGCTGTGATGGGACAACTGCCGGATCACATCATTGCTGATCTTTTTTGCCCGGCCTACCTCCACCACCACTTCGTCCACCTTCAGGGCAATCTGTACGCCCTTCTTAGCGTATTCCTTTTCCAGCTGGTCGCCCACCCGCACGCCGGTCAGGGCTGCGAAGGCTGGAACGGCATCCTCCAGCCGTTCCACCCAGAGGGTATCCACGGCCTTGCGGGTATAGCGGTTGGTGAACTGGAAGGTGTTGCTTCCCCGGCCGCAGGCGCTCAGGAAAAACCGATAAAATTCATGGCTGCTCACCGCACGGATCACGCTGCGGGTGTATGCCTCATATAATTTGTCGACGGTAGCCGTTCCGCTCTCCGTACTCTTTGCATTCTTGAGGGCAACCTGCTCAGTAGCAACAGTTTTCAAGGTTGCGTTAATGTTGTCAAAAGTAACACCGCCATAGTTAACCGTTACTTTCGTCATTGCGGAATAGTTGCCTGCAACGCTGCCAATGTAGGAGAACACACCGCTATTGTTATCCTTATCCGTATACGGCATCTCAACGCTTGCACCGCCCTGATTGATAACGGTAGATGCACTCTGGCTGTTCTGCGCCGCATGGGCAGTCACAGCCAATCCGGTCTGTGCGAAGGACAACACCATGGCCAAAGCCAGCAGCATTGCCACGGCACGCTTGCCGGACTGCTTCCACAACTTCATATTCGATTCTCCCCTTTTAAGAAAATACTCTAAAAGAGCAGCACCACAAAAGCGCCGCAATACACCGTTTTAAGCGCATACCGATGCATCTCAGCGTGTTCCCCACCCAAAGAGCGCATAGGGCAGGTTGCAGTGGTCCCGGCTCATTTATCGCCGTAAGGTTTCGTAGTCAGGGAAACGTCATCCCCGCAGCCGTCCCTCCTTGACCGCCGCTTTCTTTTTCGCAGAGTTTGCCACTCTGCGGGAAAGCTGCCCAAAACCGCTTTTTCCGGGACTTTTTTCGGAACAGTGCCGGGACGGACAAAGGATTACGACTGCGAAAAAATCAAAGTCCTACTGCTGACAGCTTGTCCATATTGGCCCGCTTCAACTCCATGGAGGAATGCACGTACCGCTCCAGGGTAATGGTCGTAGAGGCATGGCCCAGGATCTCGGACAGGGATTTGATGTCAAAGCCTACCTCCAATGCCCGAGTGGCGAAGGTATGCCGGAGGGTGTGGGGGTGCACGTTTTCCAGACCACATTGGCGGGTGTATTTCTCCATCCGGTATTGTAAGGTCCTCGGCTCCATGAATTTCTCTGTTCCCGTAAGGATATAGGCGTTTCCGTTGGAAACCGCCCACCTCCGGCAAAGCCCAGCTGCATACTCGGTCAGGGGAATGGTCCTTGCAGAGGTGTCGCTTTTGGGTGCTCCGATGACGATGCGAGTGCGCCCGGATGCTTCATCCGTATCGTTCCGCAGCCGCTGGATGGTGGCACGGATGCGGATCGTCCGGGCTTGCAGATCGATATTTTCCCACTTCAATGCACACAGTTCGCCGATCCGCATTCCCGAAAGAAGCATCAACAGTACGCCAAATTTACAAGGGTCCATCTCCTTTACAAGGAAGGCGATAAAGAATGTCTGTTCGCACTGAGAAAGCACCCGCATCTCTTTTCTGTGTTCCTTGGGATAATGGATACTGATGACCGGAAAGATACCGGGGAACTGTCCTGCAGAATACTTTAGAATGCCGTGCAGCACCACAAGAATATCGTGTACCGTCTTTTCGGACAGTCCTGCCGCCTGCAATTCTTCGGAGAACCGGTCGATCACGCTGCCGGTCAATCCGGACGGACAGCAGTTTCCAAGCTTGGGCAGGATATGCTTGCACAGAAATGTGTCGTATTTCACGAATGTGGATTCCCGTATCCGGGCCTTCTGAAAGGCAAGCCATTGGCCACAGTAGAAGGAAAACCGGTGATTCGATCCCGATTGGGGGACCGGCTTCCCTTCCAGCAGCGCAACCTTGCACTTCATGACCTTCTCTTTGGCCTCCCGATAGGTCTTGCCATAGCAAAAACCGTATTGTGCTTTTCCGGACAGGTCGTGTGCTTTGATATACCGTGCCTCCCACCGTCCGTCTTTTCTCTTGAAGATATTTTCGCCTTTGCGCATAAAGAAACCTCCATAATTGTTTTCTTGCCCATGTCGGACCTTTTAAATTATAGCGAAGTCCTCTGCCGTTCCTGACTGTGGACTTGACTGCCTTTTGTTGAAACGGTAAAGCTGTGTGACTTACATAAACTTTTCTTTAATTCACGAAACAGAAATTTTTGACAAAATCTTACTGAATTCGCGCATTTGCACTTGCGTTTGCGGTTATAAGATGCTAAAATAATACATGCAATTTGGGAAAGTGCCCTTTCGCAGAATGGCAAACTCTGCGAAAGCAGGCACAGATGCAGCTACGGGGTTGCACAATCCCCACGATTTTCCCACTTGCTATATGAACACATGAACGCATGAACCCAAGGCATTCGATCATAACGGATTTGCACATTTGTGCTTGCGTTTGCGGTTATGAGATGTTATACTATAATATAGTAAATGCAATTTGGGAAAGTGTCCTTGCACAGAGTGGCAAACTCTGCAAAAGCAGGCACAGATACAGCCACGGGGTTGCACAATCCCCACGATTTTCCCACTTGCTATATGAACACATGAATGTTTGAACCTAAGGCATTCGATTATAAAGGAGTGTGTCGGATTGGAACAGAATAAGAAGATAAAAACAGCAATCATCGTCCTGGCGGTCCTGCTGGGTCTGAGCCTTTTGTCTCTAGGCGGTGTGCTGATACATAACCGTCTGTCAGCAGATAGCCCCACAACCGTGACAGTGCCGGACAACCTGATTGCAGCGCCCAGGGAACCCGCCACGGAGGCCACCCGGAACGCTCAGAGCGTCACCTCGCCTGCCACCCCGGCAGCAAGCACCGGCACTGCCGCCACGGAGGCGGCCAGTGCCAGCACCACAGCCCCCACGGCTTCCTCCCGGCCTGCGGCACCTACCGAGACCCGGAAGGCCACCGGCATTTCCCTTTACGCCCGGAATCCGGAGGAAAATATCGCCTTCCAGGCCGGGAACCTGTTCCCTGGGGACCAGGAAAGCAAATATTTCCGCATTCTGGTCTCCCATCACGACCAGGTGACGGTCCATTACAAGGCCGCCATCCGCCCCGGCTACGAAAAGCTGGCGGAGGTCCTGATGGTCCGGGTCGATCTTCTCACCACCGGTGAGACCTTATATGACGATCTCATGCGGGATATGCCGGGAAGCCTGACCCACAAGCTGACCGGCTCCGGCGACGACGAGCTGTACTGCCGGATCACCGCCTACCTGGACACCAGCGTCGGCAACGAATATCAGGGCAAGGACCTGGTCGCGGACTTCAAGTGGTGGGTAGAGGAAACCGGCAACCTGAATCCCACCCCCGCCACCGGCGATCCTCTGCCGGTCCGGCTGCTGACCCTGACCACCGTGGTCTCCGGTCTGCTGGCGGCGGGTCTGATGGTCCTGCTGGCCTGGAAACGGAAGGAGAATGGCAACAATGGCTGAGAAAAAAACGACCCGCCGCCTCACCGGCGGCATTCTGGTCATCGTGATCCTGGCCATCTGCCTGAGCATCACCAGCTACGCTCTGGTCATGGCCTCGGTGTCCGTGGACAATAACTATTTCGGCACCGGCACCGTGAAGCTGAACCTGAACGACGGCAAACCCGTCATCCGGGAGGACGAATATCTCTTTGAGCCGGGCATGACCGTGGTGAAGGAGTTCTTCCTGCAGAACGACAGCTCCGATGCTGTCTTTTATCGCCTGTATCTGGACGAAGTATCCGGCGGATTGGCGGATGTTCTGGAAATTACCATTTCCGAGGGCGATAAAGTCCTCTATCAAGGCACGGCTTCTCAGCTGGACCGGGCCCACGCCCTGGCGGTGGACGACATTCTGGCTCTGGGCCAGCGCCGGGAATTCACCATTTCCTTCTATTTCCCAAGGGAAAAGGGCAACGAGGCCCAGAACCGGGAGCTAAGCTTCCTGCTCTGTGCGGACGGCACCCAGATTCGGAACAATCCGGACAAGCAATTCTAAGTTAGGAGCCGAAAGCATGAAATTCTGGAAAGCTTTTCGTACCATTCTGGTCTGGCTGGTAGTACTGCTGGCGGTATTTATGATGGTGTTCACCATTGTGTCCGTCACCACGTTCAACAGTAACCAGCGGACCCTGTTCGGCTACCGGGCACTGATCGTCATGTCGGACTCCATGTCCGCCACGGATTTTTCGGCAGGGGATCTGGTGCTGACACGTTATGTTGACCCGGATACCCTCCAGCCCGGAGACATCATCGCATACAGCTCTCTGGACCCGGGCAGCTACGGCGAGACCATCACCCACAAAATCCGCAGCCGCACCACCAGTGCCAACGGCGAGCCGGGTTTCGTCACCTACGGCACCACCACCGATACGGATGATGCCATCATCGTCACCTACCCCTACGTTCTGGGCAAATACACCGGCCGCATCCCGAAAGCGGGCAGCTTTTTCCTGTTCTTAAAGACCACGCCGGGATACATTGTCTGCATCCTGCTGCCGTTTCTGCTCCTCATTTTGTTGGAGGGTATACGCTGTATTCGCCTGTTTAAAAAGTATAAATCCGAACAGCAGGCCGAGCTGCAAGCGGAGCGGGACAAGATCGAAGCCGACCGTGCCGAAACCCAGCGTATGATGCAGGAGCTGCTGCAAATGAAGGCGCAAATGGCGCAGAATGAGCAAAAGTCGCCGGAGAAAGCAGACTCCGACACCACACCCACGGTGTAAACACGGAAAAACCGTGATCACATATTGTCATTGAAAAAATATAATAAGGGAGGTAAAACACAATGACAAACAGCAAATCCACCAAGCGGGCATTGATTACCAGCGCACTGGCTATCTTTATGTGCGTTGCCATGCTCATCGGAACCACCTTCGCGTGGTTCACCGACACCGCATCCACCGGTGTCAACAAGATCCAAGCGGGTAATCTGGACATTGAATTGCAAATGAAGGACAACAACGACAACTGGGTCAACGCCGAAGGCAAGACACTCCCGTTCCTCGTAGAGGGCAAAATTCCTGCCGAAGGCACTCAGATCCTTTGGGAACCGGGCTGTACATACTATGTACCCGAAGTCCGTGTGCTCAACAAAGGCAAACTGGCAGTAAAGTTTGAGTATGTCAACAAACTGTTGGGTGTTACCGGCAAGCTTGCTGAAGTTCTTGAGCCTGTGTTTAAGGCACCGACTGATACGGACGGCACGGATATCAATATTGAATCCGCGGTTCTCAAGCCCGGTGAAGCTTCTCCTGCCTGGTCCTTCGGCTATCATATGTTAGAAACCGCCGGCAACGAATATCAGAATGCAACCGCAACCGGTATGTGCCTGACTGTTGTCGCTACACAGGCTACATATGAGAAAGACAGCAGTGACGATCAGTACGACAAAGATGCCAAATATCCTATTTTAGTCACAACTGGAGACGAGCTGCAGGACATTGTGAGCAATGCAACAGCTCCTGTCAATATTGTGCTGGCGAACAGCATTACGACCAACAACTTCGTCATCCCTGCGGATAAGGATGTAACCCTGGATTTGAATGGTTTTACGCTGACCGGCGGCGACTCCCATGCGATTTTGAACCGTGGTGTGCTGTGCATAAAGGACAGCAGTGGCGATGGAAATATCGTTGCGTCAAAAGCCAATACATCTGCGCTTCGTAACGGTGACGGTGCTGTTTGCGTGATAGATGGCGGTACCTTCACCCGCGCAGATGGGGAGGACAACAAGTGGCACACTGTGGAAAACTTTGGTACCATGACCTTCAACGGCGGTAAAGTGATTGCTGAAGACGGTCAATCATTTGCCATTGTCAACGGTTGGAATTATATAAATCCCGGCGAACAAAAAGCTACCATGACGATCAACAACATCGAAATGAAGGCCGGTCCAAACGGTTTTAAAAACTGCGCTGGTGGCATTCTGACAATGAACGGTGGCACGTTACATTGTACCGGTTACTGGGGATTGTCCAATGACTCAACCGGTGTTGCAACGATTAACGGCGGCGAAATCATTTCTGACAACTACATTGCCATTTCCCACGGCGGTGCAAAGATGGAGATCAACGGTGGTACATTTGCCGGCCCTCAGGGAAGCCTTTATGTGCAGAATTATGCGCAGGATACAGTCGTAAAAGGCGGTAGCTATCAGAATGAGACAGTGGAGTTTATGCAGAATTATTGTCCTGAAGGCTATACAGCTACGCTTAAAGACGGTATGGTTGTCGTAAGCAAGAATTGATTATTGTATAAGTCCAACCCTCTTTCCAAGTCCTCTCACTCCTCGGAGTGAGAGGCAATCAAAGGGCATAAGCACACTTGTGCCTTTTGATTGCCCGAAAGAGCATCAGAAAGGAGTTTTCCATTATGCGAGAATCCAAACATTCCCCCGGTTTACCCCGGCTTCTTGGCCCCTCTTTGATCGGAGTTCTTCTATGCGTCACCTGCCTGGTCAGCTCCACCCTGGCCTGGTTCCATGCCTCCCGGACCACCAGCGTTGCTTCCATCAAAACCGGCTCCTTCCGCATTACCGCCACGGTTATGGAGGGAGAAAAAGCCGTTGACGGGGACGGGACCGCTTATAATCTGACCGCTGGGAAAACCTATACCGTCATGCTTTCCCGTGCAGAGGACAGTACATCCCAGAGCGGCTATGTGTTCTTCACCTATGGCGGCCAGACCTGTACCACCGCCCCCTTTACGGACAACTTCACCTTCACCCTTGTCCCCAGCGATGACGTGATCCTGACATTCGGCGCCAGCTTTGGCATTCCCAAGGCGGAAACCCCGACCATCGCCAGCGGAGAGACCATTGGGACCACGGCCGAAGATAAGGCCCCCACGGATACGGCGACTCTGCCCCCGGATACCACCGCCCCCAGCCAAGACAGCGCTGAGGACGGCACACAGCCCCCTGACAGTGGGGAACCGGATGCCGATACCGGTCCATCCGATGCTGCCACCGCCCCGGAGGAGTCAACGGATGCCCCCACGGAACCAACGGAAGCCCCCACCGAGATCCCGTCCGAATCCACTGTGGCACCCAGCGAAGCCACTGCCCCCGAAAGCGCAAGCAAACAATAAAATCAACGCCAGGAGTTTCCGCTTCTCTGCGGATACTCCCGGCGCTCTTTTTTATCCTTATAAAAAACTGGGCCCACTGCCCCGCCCCGCAGGACGGCTCAACGAACCCAGCTTTCCCTTTCACATTTATATCATAATCAATGTTCCACCGGTTGTCAACCGCTCCACAAACAAAATTTCCTATTTTACCTTCCATTTGCACAAGAACATCGATCCGAAGTCTCGTTTCCTGAAAAAAACCACCTGCGAATTGTTCGCAGGTGGTCCAAATTACACAAACAGTTCTTTAATTCGGAGAATTTTCATAAGTGGTGCTGTTCTCGATGGCCGCCACGCTGTCGGCGAAGTAGGCCGTCAGGATCTTTGCCGCCACGGAGCAGCTGTCGCCGCCGTAGCCGCCCTGCTCGAAGTAGGTGGACACGGCGATTTCCGGCTTCTCGTAGGGCGCGAAGCAGATGAAAGCAGCGTTGTCGGAGGTCCCCGTGCCGCCGCCATGCTCGGCGGTGCCGGTCTTACCGGCCACCGTCACCTGGAAATCGTTGAACACGTCCCAGCCGGAGCCTTCCGGGGTATTGCAGACCCGATACATACCCTCCATATAGGCGGCGTAGGCATCGTCGGAAATTTTCAGGGTACTCAAGATCTGGGGGCTGTTTTCCAGCACCAGTTCGCTGTAATCCGAGGCCACCACCCGTTTCAGGAACGTGGCCTTGTACCGGGTGCCCCGGTTGGCCAGGGTCGTGGCATAGACGCACAGCTGCATGGGCGTGAAGGCGTGGTCCGACTGACCGATGGCGGCCATGATCTGGTCGGCCTTGTACCAGCCCACCCCGTCGCCGTAGAGCAGCTTCTTGGTGGCCGGTCCCGCCCGGTGGCCGATGGCTTCCGGCAGTTCCACGCCGGTGGCTTCGCCCAGGCCCATGCCCTTGGCGGTCTTGTCCATGGCCGCCAGGTCGTCGGTCATCCGGTCGCCCAACTCATAGAAGAAGTAGTTGCAGGAATACTGCAGGGCCTGGATGGCGTTGATGGTGCCGTGGTTGCCGCCGGAAAAAGTATAGATCAGGCAGGCAGGCTCGAAATCCTCGTCGGCGTATTTGGTGTAGATACCCTTCGTTTCAATGGTCGTGCCGGAGGTAATGAGGCCGGAATCGATGGCGGCAATGACCGAAGTGGGCTTGAAGGTGGAGCCGGGGGGATAGGTGGCGTCCAGGGCCCGGTTATAGAGGGCATTGTCAGGGATTTCCAGAATTTCGTCCCACTTCTCGAACAGGTTCGCCAGGTCATAGGTGGGATAGCTGGCGCAGGCCAGTACCTCACCGGTGTTGGTGTCAATGGCCACAGCGGCAGCGCCCTTCACGTCCTGACCGGTGGTTCCCTCGTCCTTGGCTTTCAGGACGGCGATCCGTTCGGCCAGAGCATCCTCGGCAGCCATTTGCAGCCGCAGGTCAATGGTCAGCTCCACGTTGTCACCGGCCTTCGGCTCCACGGTGTAATAGGATTTGATGATGGTGCCGTCCACCGTCACCACGTCGATGCGCTGTCCGTCGGTGCCGTGGAGGTATTCTTCCAGAGCCTCCTCCAGACCGGCCTGACCCACATCCGCATCCATGGAGTAGCCCTTGTCCTGATACGTTTCCCACTGTTCCGGGGTCATTTTGCCGGTGTAGCCAAGAATATGGGCAGCGTACTCGGTATAATACTCCCGCTCCACGCTGGCTTCCACCTGCATTCCGGGGACGTTCAGTTCCAGCATGGCAAACCGCACGTCGTCGCTGGCATCCTCCAGAAAAACATAGTTGGGCAATTCTTCGGCCAGGCCCCGGAGCCGCAGTTCGTAGCGGATGCCGATCACGGCCCGGGCTTCGTCGTCGGACCAGTCGTCGGGAAGCCGGTAATATTTCCGCAGCCGCTCCAGCAGCCGGGGGGCGGAAATGTCGGAGTCGATCTCCATGTCGCCCATGTACTTCTGGAAATATCCCCGCCAGGTGGAGGAATAGGAATCGATGGTGTAGGTATAAGGGGCCTCGGCGGTCATGGGGAAATGGTCGTTCCAGGTCACGCCCATGCTTTTCGCCAGGGTCACAAGCTGATAAATATAGTTGTTCCGGTTATCGGAGTTATTCAGTACAAAATGGTTGATGACCAGGTCGTAGCTGGCCCGGCTGCCCACCAGAACGTTGCCGTTCCGATCCGTCAGGTCCCCACGGGCGGCCTTCACTCGGGTCAGGGTGGTAAAGGTGGTCATGTTGTCCGAGGGCTGGCCGCCGGTCTCCACCACCTGCAGCTGATAGAGCTTCGTGGCATAGAAGCCCATGACCAGCAGCAGCAACAGCAGCACAATGCCAATACGGAATCGGGTTATTCTCTCCATGTTTCTCCTCCGATCCGGTCGATGGCCCGGCAAACAGGATAGAGCACGGGGATCGCCAAAAGACTCATGAGCCAGGTCAGTATAGCCACCGGGAAGCGGCTCAGATAGGTCCTGCCCAGAACAAGGCTCACGAAAAATACCAGAATTTCATACAAAATAAGGGCCGAAGCTGCGGAAAACACCGTGGCTCCGATGCTTTTCCGCAGATAGCTCTGCCGGAAGGCGGACAGGGCAAATTCCAGCAGCGGCAGCGCCGCCACGGCATAAGCCCCCGGCGCAGAACCGGCGTGATAATAGAAAAGGGCGGCGCAGAGAGCAAAGGTGGCCCCGGCCTCGGTGGACTGCATCATGCCGATGAGCAGAATGATCATGGGCACCAGGTCCGGGGAAGCCCCGAACACCCAGATACCGCTCAAAAACGTGTCCTGAATGACCAGGCACAGCAAGGTCAGGATGCCGTACAGCGTCCACTTCAGCAGCGTCTCCCGCTGCTGCTTGGTGATATAGAGCTTATCCAGCAGGGACCCCTGGGGTTTATCCGGGCGAAAATCCCGGTCACGGCGTTTTTTTGCCATGGCCTTACCCCGCATCGTACTCGGTGATGACGAACACCTGCTCAATACTGGAAACGTTCACCGCAGGCTCCAGCACCGCATACTTGGCAACGCCGGTGTCGTCGTAACCGGCGTCGATGATGCGCCCCAGCACCAGATCCCGGGGGTACACGGTGGAGCCGGAGGTGACCACCTGGTCCTGATTGCGGATAACAGCGGAGGTGGGCAGATAGTCCATCCGCAGATAACCGTCCAGACCGACGGTGTAGCCGCCACGGACCATGCCGTTATAGCCGGTGGAGGCGATGGTTGCACTGACCTCCAAAGAGGAGTCCAGAACGGTCGTCACAACGGCATAGTTGCTGCCCACGCTGGTGATCAGGCCAACCACTTCGCCGTTTTCCGTAACCACACACATTCCCTCGGCCAGGCCGGAGGCGCTGCCCCGGTTGATGGTGAAGGTAGAGGCCCAGTCACGGGAGTCCCGGTCGATGATATAGGCGTCCACCAGCTTATAATCCTCGTGGTCCTGCTGCAATTCCAGGGCCGCCCGAAGCCGGGCGTTCTCGCGGGTCATGGCATCCAGCTTTCGGGCGTCGTTGGAAATTTGGGCCAGCTGCTCCTTCAGGTCGGCGTTCTCCGCCGCCAGGGCTTCATAGCGGAACAGGTAGCTGTACAACTGGGCCGCACCGTTTTTCAGGTGGCTGGCCGCCGTGGAAATGGGGGTCAGCAGGCCCTTCACCGCCCCGTCCAGGGGCGTGGAGCCGGTCAGGTTTCCGATGACCGTCAGCGCCGCCGCCAGCACCACGGCGATGACCAGCACCGTACGGACTTTGGAAGAAAAGAATCGCTTCATAGCCGTCCCTCCAGCACTTCCGGCGCCGTGTCGGCAAGCACCTGCCAGAGCCGGCACACCGGCAGGCCCATGACATTATAGTAATCGCCGTCAAGGCGCTCCACGAAAAGGGCTGCGCCCCCCTGGATTCCGTAGGCCCCGGCCTTGTCCATGGGTTCGCCGGTGGCCACATAGTCCAGGATTTCCCGCTGAGACAGCTTGCGGAAATGGAGGTGGGTGATCTCCGTGACGGTCCGGCAAGTGTCCCCTTTCCGGACCGTGAGGCCGGTCATTACCTGATGGTCCCGGCCGGAGAGCATGGTCAGCATCTCCACGGCCTGAGCTTCACTTTTCGGCTTGCCCAAGGTCTTTCCATTGCAGACCACGATGGTATCCGCCGCAATGACCACGTCCTCCGCCTTTGCCGGGGTGGCCATGGCCTTGGCCCGGCTCACCCGGGCTACCTCCTGCTCCGCAGGAAGATTTGGGTCCATGGTCTCGTCAATGTCCGCCGCCCGGACGGTAAACGGGATGCGAAACAGTCCCAGAAGCTCCCGCCGACGGGGCGACTGAGATGCCAAGATCACATTCATAATGGTTCCTCCTTCGTTAGTCCAGACCCCGCAGGTAAAGCCCACGGGTACAGGCGCCGGGATCAAAGGGTGCCGAGCGGACCCGGTTCGCCAGAACCTGGTCCACCTCCCTGGGATTCTCGGTGGTAAAGTACATCCGTTCCGCCCAGACCCCCAGCCGGTCCAGGTCCTCCTGACGGTCCAGCCAGTAGAGCTTCTTTCCGTTGAGCAGCACGCTGCGGCAGGAGGCCCCATCCTTGATGACCGGGAAATCCGCCCCGGTCTTGTCTGTCAGCCGGACCGGGCCCTGGTTGCAGGTGCATTGGCCGGTGCGGTTCTTGATAATACAGTTTTCCGTGACCATCAGCGGCAGCCGCCCGTAGGCGAATACCTCGGCGTTCACGGCCTTGCTGATGTCCCGCATCTGGGGCAGGGTCATTTCAAAGCTCAGCATGGCGGAGGCCAATTCCATATCCCGCAGAAGATTCATGCTCCGGGAATTGAAAATATTCAGCCCGAAGTCCCCCCGGATGACCATGCCGCACTCCCGTGCCGGGGCCAGCAGCCCCAGATTGCCCACAAGCACGCTCCGGACTCCGGCGTTTTTCAGCAGCACCATGGCATTTTTCAGATTCGGCAGTTCCCCGTCGTGGACGATGCGGGGCAGCACGGCGCAGACCTCCCGGACCCGGCTTGTCAATGCGGCGCACCAGTCCGGGTCCTTGGCCAGCAGGTGAATGGGTACATACAGCACCTCCGGCCGGTTTTTCAGCAGCCGCTCGGTGATTTGCTCCCGCTCCGTGACCTGGACGGTCAGGGCCGGGGTCCCACGACTTCCCGGATAAATCCGGGGGTTGTCCATATGGCCCAGCCGAGGAGGCTCGCTGCGGCCCCGGAGGGCGGTCAGCTGATTCAGCAGGTCCCGGCGGAGGGAATTGATCTCCGCTGCGCTGACGCTGAGGCCCGGCTCCACTTCAATTTGCGCTCCGGCAAAGGCATAAGGCGTGCCGCCGGTTTTGGAAAGGCGCATGGCGATCTGGTCCGCATCCACGGCCACCAGTCTCGCCTCCTCCGGCACTTTACCCGTCAGGCGGCAGGTCCGGCCCTCCGGGTCCGTGACGCTGAGCCACAGGCCGCTTCTCGTGACGCTGCCCCGGAACCGCACCGGCACCAGCGGGTTCTCCACGGCTTCGTAGGTCTGGCGCACATCCTTCATCCAGCCGGTATCTTCCTTGGTGTCCTCCCGGATGCCGAACATTTCCGGCCCGATGCGGCCTGCGTAGTAGCCATCGGTGAAGCCCTGGCGGTTAAAGGCCCGGTACAGGTCGTTCATCTGCTCCCGGCTCACCCGGCCCGTGTCCAGGGCCTTCCGGTAAACGCCGGTGACGGCCGCCACATATTCCGGCCGCTTCATCCGGCCCTCCAACTTCACGCTGGCCACGCCCATGGCCTCCAGACTGGCCAGGTCCCCCACCAGACAGTTGTCCTTCAGGCTCAGGGGGTACTTGTTCTCCCAGCGGCCATAGCCGTAGCTCTGGCGGCAGGGCTGGGCGCAGCGGCCCCGGTTGCCGGACCGTCCGCCGATGGCGGCGGAGAGATAGCACTGTCCGGAGTAGCACATACACAGCGCCCCGTGGGCGAATACTTCGATTTCAATGGGGGAATTTTCGCAGATATAGCGAATTTCCTCCCGGTTCAGTTCCCGGCTCAGCACCACCCGCTGCATCCCCAGCCGCTGGCACAGCAGCACCCCCGGCAGGGAATGGATGGTCATTTGCGTGGAGCCGTGGATGGGGATATGGGGGGCGATGCGGCGGCACAGGCTCACCACACCCAGGTCCTGAACAATAAATGCGTCCACATTGCACGCTGCCGCCTGGGCGATGAGCTGGGCCACGCCCTTGCACTCCCGGTCGGAGACCAGGGTGTTCAGGGTCAGATGGACCGCCACCCCACGGATGTGGCAGTATTTCACCGCCTCGGCCAGGGTCTGGACGGTAAAATTCTTGGCGCTCTGGCGGGCATTGAAGCTGCCGCAGCCCAAATAAACGGCGTCCGCACCGTTTTCCACAGCGGCCCGCAGGGCCTCCATGGACCCGGCAGGAGCCAACAGTTCCAGCATAAGTCATACCTCACATAAATGGTTATACTTAGGGACATTATAGCATATTCCCGTCGGTACTTCTACCCCCAGACCGGAGAATTTTCATTCCGGCCATATTTTTCCCGGATTTTTTCGAAAAAGAAAGCGAAAAATTCCCGGCCAGCCGGAAGGGCTGACCGGGGAAGGGCAGATTTTCGTTCTTTTACATCTGGTTTCTGCATACAACACCCGCCGTGTCTACATTATAATGTCCCAGTCGACAAAATTCAACATTTTTTACACATCCCTAGCGTACACTGCGGGTATATTTGAAACCGGCAACAGGCAGGGACACCGTAGAAAGCCCAGCGGCTTTCACAGGAATCCATAAATCTTCAATAGGGTCTTTTCTTGTAGGGAACTTTTCATAGCGATTTCATTCACGTTTGTTCCCTGCAAGTATCCGTCTGTAAAACCCCCGGACGGGACCTGATTGGTCCCGCCCGGGGGCGTGTGCTATTTCAAGATGTCAAATTCAGTGAAACAGCATTCCCAAAATGCTCATTCCCGGAAATAGGCGCTGATTTTCTCCATCCGCTCCATCTGCTTCACGCCGAAGGGGCAGCGGCTCTCGCAATGGCCGCACTGCAGGCAGGCGCTGGCCTTCACGGTCAGCTTGGTGTAGTGGTTGGCGGCAATGGCGTCTCCGGCCAGGGCCAGGTCGTAATATTTATTGGCCAGGCCGATGTCGATGCCCGCCGGGCAGGGCTGGCAATGGTTGCAGTACACGCAGGTCCCGGTGACGGTGTCCGCCGTGAAACCGCCGATAACGGAATAATCCTTCTCCTCCGGCGTGGCGTTCAGGAATTCCAGCACCTGGTCCAGATGCTCCATGGTCTGCACCCCCGGCAGAGCCACCAGCACGCCGGGCCGGTCCAGGGCGTATTGCAGGCACTGGGTCCGACTCAGAGCCTGACCGAAGGGAGAATGTTCGGCGGACAGCAGCTGCCCGGCGAAGAAGGGCTTCATAACGGAAATGCCCACGCCCTCTTTTTTGCACCGCTTGAACAGGTCGAACCGTTCTTTCACGGAGCCGACGCCCCACTCGTCGCCCTTCTCAAAGTCGTAAGCCGGGTTGATGGAGAACATCATCATGTCCACAAGCCCCGTGTCCAGAATGCGGTTGGCCACCGACGGGGTGTGGGAGGAGAAGCCGATGTGCCGGACGGTCCCCTGGGCTTTCAGCGCTTTCAGGTAGTCCAGCACGCCGATCTCCACCAACTTGTCAAAATCCGCATCCTCATCCACGCAATGCAGGAAGCCAAAGTCGACATAATCCGTCCCCAGCGTTTCCAATTCCCACAGGAAGGTCTTTTGGATGGTGTCGAAATCCCGGCACCAGCCGTATTCGCCGTTTTCATCATACACGGCGCCGAAGTGGACCTGGATGAATACCCGGTCCCGCTTCCCGGCGATGGCCCGGCCGAAGGGGGCATAGGTGGCCCCGGCAGTGCAAAGGTCAAAGTAGTTGATGCCATGGTCCAGGGCCTTGCGGATGATGGCCTCGATCTCGTCAGCGGGCGTTTTGCCGATGCCGCCCAGTCCCAGGCCCAGCACGCCGAATTTTTCCCGTTCCGTCCCGTGAGGGAGCTGTCTGTATTCCATAATTACCTCCGTTCCGCCTGTTTTCAGGCGTGTTTTTTCGTGTGTGGCATTATCATATACCATGAAGTTCACTTTAGGTCAAGGGGTATTTTCCAATTTTCAGCAATCGTCTCACCGCTCGTCCAGCAATGCCAGCAGGTCCTCCTGGGACATATTCAGGATGCCCGTGTCCTCGGCCCCGGCGACGGTGTCCATCAGCGCCGCCTTTTTCTCCTGCAGTTCCAGGATTTTCTCCTCAATGGTCCCCTTGGCGATGAGTTTGTAGACCTGCACATGGGCCTGCTGGCCCATCCGGTGGGCCCGGTCCGTGGCCTGGTCCTGCGCCGCCTGGTTCCACCAGGGGTCGTAATGGATGACCACGTCCGCCGCCGTCCCGCTTTTTCACGGAAACGCCCACCTCCGGGTCCTCCCGGAAGCAGCCGACCGTATCTCCGGCGGAGGTTTCCAGGCACTTCCCCTCCCACAGGTCAAAAAACCGGTCGAAAGCATCCCCGGTCAGGGCGATCTTATTCTTCTCCCGGCGGAAGGGGTCCACATTCCACCAATGGGCGCGGTCCCCCACCGTCCGGAAGCGGTTGAACTCGTTCATCAGAAGGTGGATGAGTTCCTGGGAGCGGCCGTCAAATTGCTCGATGCCGTGGTCCAGCGTCAGATATTTCCCGTAGCTTTCCGTCTGCCGCTTCTCCACATTCACCAGAAAATTCTCGATATTTTTCACGGCGTACAGCTTGTCCCGGCCCACCCGGAAGGAAAGGTCCGGGTAGCCCCGGTCGTCCGGATCCGGAAAATGGAGCGTGGGTTCCAGCCGGGCCGGGACCTCCGGGGCCTTCGCCGCCGGTTCCGTTCCCCGCAGGTAGTTCCGCAGCAGTGCCTGGGCATAGCGGTCCGATCTGGCCGGACCGGACTGGTCCCGGTCCTCCTCCACATAGGCGATCATGGCCGCCGCCAGATGCTTGCAGACGCCCGCCGTTTCAAGACGCACACAGGTGCATTGGGCGTACAGCGTGCCTCTGCCGATCTCCTGAATACGGAGCTTATAATCCTCGCTGCCCCGGACCCGGCAGCTGATCACCAGCTTTTCGTCCTCTCCGGAGCATTTCAGATCGTGTACCCAGCCCTGCCGGTAATACTCCATGCCCCGTTTGAAGTCCTGGTCCGGGAACGCTCTCCGGATGTCCTGTAGGCTCAGCTGCATCGTCTCATTCCTCTCTTTTCATTCCCAGCAAGATCATGCTGAATACATACAGCTTTTTCCGGTCCCAGGCGAATTCCAGGCCGCATTTTTCGGCCAATTCCGCCACATTTACGCAGTAGGCGGACATACAGCTGAACCGCAGGTCCGGGTGCGGACAGGGCCGGCCGGACCGGCGCTCGCAGGGGTCGCACAGGTCGCAGCAGCTTCCGCCCGCACAGCGTCCGGCGTCATTCCGCTTGCCAAGCTCGGCGTTCAGGCGCAGCATGGCCCGGTTATGGCTGTGCTTGCCGTTTCGGATGGCCGCCGTGTCCTGATAGCCGTCGATGGGCCATTGGGTCATTAAAACCAGGGCCTTTTCGGCGCTGCGGATTTTCCGGAACATCTCCTCCACGCTGCCGCAGTCCGGCGGGCAGGCATAGTTGGCGTTATATTGGCCGCAGCGGTTTTCCTCGCAGAAGGCCCGGAATTTTCCGTCCACCGGCACCCGGTCCGCCGAAATCACCGCCGCCGAAAAGCCCGCCTGCCGGGCCAATTCTGTAAGTTCTTTGTCGTCCATAATCTTCTCCTTTTGCCATCCTGTCAGGATATGCAGTTTTTCACATAGCCGCACCTGCTTTTGCATTTCCCTTTTGGCCGGTTTTGTGCTATCCTGACGGCAAAGACATGGGGTCTTCCTTACCCATATCGATACCCAAAGGCGGCACCGCTTCCGATGCCGCTTTTGGCGTTCCAATTTTGATACCATTTCTATTATACTCCATTTCTCCTCCGCCGTCCAGTAGACGGCAAAGGCCCCCGGCACGTTTCTGCGCACCGGGGGCCCGGTTTTTCTGCTCAGCGGTGGGATCGTTTCTCGCCAAACGCCATGGAATATGCGCCCTATGGTCGCACGAATTTTGTGGTTTTCTATTGAATCAACAGCCGCTCTGTGATAAAATAGCAAAATAAGATTTGCTTTCAAAAACATTTACAGAGAGGGACCTTATGCAATTCAACTCTTTCGTTTTTATTCTGATGTTTCTGCCCATTACGGTGCTGGCCTATTTTCTGGCCAACAAATGGAAACCAGTCCTTGGCAAACTGGTATTGGCTGTGGCCAGTGTGGTTTTCTATGTCTACTCAGATTGGACGCTTTTTACGGTTCTGGGGATCAGCCTGGTCGTCAATCTGGCATTCGCCTGGGCCCTTCAGCGCCTCCAGTCCCGTAGACGCCTCCTGCTGATCGTCCCGGTCCTCATCAATGTGGGACTGCTTCTCTATTTCAAATACACGAACTTTCTGATTGGGACCGTCAATCAGTTTGCCGGGACCGCTTGGGCCGTCCGGGACCTGGTGCAGCCCCTGGGGATCAGTTTTTTCACTTTTCAGCAGATTGCCTATCTTGTCTCCGTTTGCAAGGGAGAAATCGGCAGAGTGGCCCCGCTGGATTACCTTTGCTATATCCTGTATTTTCCGAAGATTCTGATGGGTCCCCTGATGGACCCGGCGGATTTTCTTGGGCAGCTCAATGACCCCAAGCGCAAGCAGGTCAATATGGATCATCTGGCCAACGGGCTCCAGATCTTCAGCTTCGGCCTCTTTAAGAAGGTCATGCTGGCGGATGTATTTGCCAAAGGGGTCAGCTGGGGCTTCTCCAACCTGGGATCCGCTACGGCCATGGACCTTCTCTTGGTCACGCTCTTTTACACCTTCGAGATCTATTTCGATTTCAGCGGTTACAGCGATATGGCCGTTGGCGTGTCCCAGATGCTCAATATCACCCTGCCTATCAACTTTGACTCGCCCTACAAAGCGCTCTCCATCCGTGACTTCTGGAAACGGTGGCATATTTCTCTGACGAAATTTTTCACCAAATACGTATACATTCCCCTGGGCGGAAGCCGAAAGGGGCAAGTACGGACCTATCTCAACACCATGCTGATCTTCCTGATCAGCGGGCTCTGGCACGGTGCAAATTTCACGTTTATTCTTTGGGGGCTCCTCCACGGCGGTTTTATGGTGCTGGACCGCATCTTCGGAAAAGCCCAGGAGAAGGTCTTTGAGCCTGTCCGGTGGTTCGTCACCTTCTGCATTCTGAACGTTCTGTGGCTTCTGTTCCGGGCAGGATCCATCGGTCAATGGATATCCATCCTGAAAACCATTCTTCTCATGCAGGACACGTCCATCAGCGACGGCCTGATTCGCTGCTTTACCCTGCCGGAAATGCCGTTTCTGGTGAATATGCTTCCTATTGAAAGGCTCCAGGCCATCCGGGGCTTCTGGATGATTCTCTACGTGCTTTTTGCCATGGGCATTTGCCTGATCCCGGAAAACAACTATAAAAATCTGGAAAAGCGTTCCGTCTGCCGGATGCTTCTGGCCGCCGTGGCCTTTGTCTGGGGATTTATCTGCCTCAGCAGCGAGTCCGTTTTCGTTTATTTCAACTTCTGAGGGAGGCCGGACAAAATGCGTTCAAAATATTGGTTGGCCGGGTGGCTGGTCCTGGTAACGGCCATGCTGGCCGTGATCGGCAGCTATGTCTATCGGGTCGATCCCTATTTTCATTATCACAAGCCGGATACGGGGCGCTATTTCTATACGCTGGACAATCAGCGGAGTCAGAACGACGGCATCTGCAAGCACTTTGATTACGACGCCCTTGTTACCGGCACCTCCATGACCGAAAATTTCAAGATTTCGGAGGTCAACGCCCTGTTCGGCGTGAACGCCATAAAGGTTCCCTATTCCGGCGGCACCTATAAGGAGATCAACGACAACCTGGTCATTGCCTTTCAGAACAATCCGAACCTGAAAACGGTCATCCGCTGTCTGGATTACAGCAAGCTGCTGGAAGAAAAGGATGCCATGCGGAACGATCTTGGAAAATACCCGACGTATCTCTATGACAGCGACCCCTTCAATGATGTGTTTTACCTCTTTAACAAGGATGTGCTCTTCAGCCGCTCCTACGCCATGACCCTGGCCGCAAAAGAACCGGGCTTCCAGCCGGGGATCACCTCCTTCGATGCCTATTCCCGCTGGCAGGATCACTACACCTTCGGTACGCAGACCGTTTTGCAGAACGGCCTGGATATCTCCCCGGCAGGATCGGCAGCGCACCTGAGCGATGCCGACCGGGAGACGATTTTGGCCAACATCACTCAGAACGTGACCTCCCTGGCCGATGCACACCCTGGCGCCACGTTTTACTATTTCTTTTCTCCCTACTCTGCGGCCTGGTGGGCTTCCCGTATAAATGACGGGACAATGGAGAAATGGCTGGAGGCCGAGGAATACATCATCTCCCTGATTCTTGAGCACGACAATATCCGTCTTTTTTCCTTCAACGGCCGCACGGATATTACCACGGACCTGAATAATTACAAAGATACCATCCACTACGGCGAATGGGTGAACAGCTTTATGCTCCGTTCCATGTGCGACGGAAAGTGTCGCCTGACCAAGGAAAATTACCGGCAGTATCTTGCCGAGGAGCGGCAGTTCTATATGAGCTTTGATTATGCTTCCCTGCTGGACCAGGAGGACTACGAATGTGACTTCTACGCCGCAGCCCTCCTGACGCAGGAAATCACCGGGACCGTGCCCATGGACCTGCTTGCGGCAGACGGGAAAACCGTTCTGCCCGGAACAACGGTCGAAGAAGACGCAGTGCCGGGGCATCCCCTTCTGAAATGCACGCAGGCTTTGAAGATCGGCAACGGGATTCCCTATGAGGCACTCATGACCGCCCCGGCCTCCGGCATGACGATCCGGATCGATGACATTTCCGGTTATGAATATCTGTTCTTTTACGGGAGCGCCGTCTCCGGGAATATCCAGCCTGTCGTACTTCTCTACGATGACGCCGGTCAGGTCCTATCCGAATACACCGCTTCCGAGCCGGACAATACCTGGCATCAGCATCTGATCTCCGTAAAAAAGCTGACCGGGCCTGTGACCATTGTGTTCAGCGTTGGCACCCCCGACGCTGAAGGCAATACCGATCTTGAATACGCATTCCGCAGCTTCATGCTCTATTGAATGCCCCCTTGGCATTTCCTTTTCGATATGCTATCATGGGCCGCGTTCGCTCGGAGGGCGGGCTGTTCGAAAGAAACAGCAGCCGGATAAGAGGCAGACTGAAACGTCTGTTTCTTATCCGGCTTTTTTCATGCAAAGAAGAATCGAAAAATGGACTTTTTGAAGGGCAAGATCAGGCCCATCTACTTCCGCTATCTGGCCGCCGCCTTCGGCAGCGCCATGATCGCCTCCGTCTACTCCGTCGTGGACACCGCCATGGTGGGCCAATATCACGGCCCCGACAGCACGGCGGCTCTTGCCGTGGTGGCCCCGGTCTGGAACATCATTTACAGCCTGGGCCTGCTGATAGGCATTGGCGGCAGCGTGATCTTCAGCACCAAGCGAGGCAGCGCCCGGCCGGACGGCAGCGAAAATCCGTATTTCACCGTTTCCGTACTGGGGTCCCTGGGTCTTGCGCTGCTGGCCTGGGCAGGGCTTCTCTGGCTGGAAGGGCCCATTCTGACCTTTTCGGGGCCGACGAGGGGCTGCTGGTGCTGGCCCGCCGATACCTGCGGCCCATGAAGTTCGTGGTCCCCCTGTTCCTGTTCAATCAGATGCTGGCGGCGTTTCTCGTATCGGTGGCCCGGGGACTGGTCCTCAGCGGCATTCTCATTCTGATCCTGCCCGCTCTGCGCCGGGAGGCTCTCTGGCTGGCCGTGCGGAAGCGGACGATGGATAAGGCGCCCACCATGCCCAGGCTCAGCACCACATTGGAAGTGACGGCAAGGATCACCAGCGTGGTGATCATGGTCAGGGCCACCAGCGTCACGCCGAAGGAACTGGAGTACAGAACGCCGCTGTAGGTCTTTTGGTAGACGAAGAAAATGAACAGGCCCACCAGAAAGGCCAGAACCAATGCGATGGCCATGTCCGGCAGGGTCACGGCATTCACATTTTCCAGGAAGCTGGACTTAAAAATGTCCTTAAAGCTGATCATGATCGTTTTTCTCCTTATCAGTCATAGATTCTGCAGGCAGCATATTTGGAAAACGCACCTGCCCGCCGTCCGGGAAGCTGAACAAGGTCCCGGATGATGTCCGGCAGGAACGCATCCCACTTGACCTCCAGAAGATCCGGTGCGTCTCCGGCAGGGATGGTGATGCAGTCGGGGTTCAGGAAGTCCGTGGACCGAAAGCCCGTCCGGAGGTCGTAGTCCAGCGTCACCCGGACGTTTCCGGGTCCATAGAGGAACGGCTCCCGGGTGTAGTCCACAATGGTCTTCGGGGCCAGGCCCTCCCCGCACATTTTCCGGTAAAGTTCCCGCACCAGCGGGCGGCCTGCCGATGCCATCCAGGCCACATCGCCGTCCACGATCGACTGGGCCTCCCCGGCGCTCAGGGGAGCCGTTTCCTTGCTGCCCAGGCCGCTGCGCTTGCTTTTTTTCTCCAGGTGGATGACGGAAATATCGTGGTTATAATAGCGGATGCGGAATTTTTCCCGGATATTGATGCCGTCCAGCTTCTCCCGCAGGGCCTTGTCGGTCCCGTTATCAAAATGCAGGCTGCGGATAAAATACTTTCCGTCTATGGCGTGGGGATCAAGCTGCATGACGGCCGACAGCCGCTGCCGCAGGACCAGCCGGTCGCAATCGCTGATCTCATGCTTCCATTCATGTCGAAGGTCCATTCCGTTCACCTCCTTCCGGGATACGGTCATCCGGAGCCGCTCCGGAACGGGGCAGGTCCTTCCAATACGCCGGAGCGATGTTTGCCCCGGCGGGCTTGACGCCCGTATGCTGGATGTCCGGCATATTTTCGTTTAATATATCATGCCGAAAAAGTGTTTTCGGCCCGGTGCATTTTTTGTTGATTTCATTTCCTGTTTTGCATGGCTCCCACGCTTCGCCCCGGAGGTCTTGTCCTCCGACAAAAATCAATAAACCTACCCCATCAAAATGTCGGGGGGAAGGGATTGTATATCCTGCACTTTGCAGGCTGGAATTTCAGCGCCATGTTTTGTATAATATCACTACAAGAAAAGAAACAGGAGGTAATCAGACATGGCATTTTCTCTCGACAGCAAGGTAAAGGACATTCTGAAGAATCCGGCGGCAGCAGCCGTTCTGGACAAGTTCTGCGAGGGCGCATCCAAGAACCCCCAGATGAAGCTGGTGGGCGGGCTGACCATGCGGAAGCTGGCATCCTTCCCCCAGTCCGCTTATCTGCAGCCCCATCTGGAGGAACTGGACAAGGAACTCCAGGCCATTGAGTAACATTCCATAGGCAAAGGCGGTCTCCGGTTTCCGGAGGCCGTTTTTGTCTGCCCAAATGCAGAAAACAGGCGGCGCTTCCGTTTTTCAGAAGCGCCGCCTTTGTGATTTTCTTAGAAGCAGGTCCAGCCGCCGTCGCACTTGATCTCTTCGCCGTTTACATAACGGGACTGGTCGCTGGCCAGGAACAGAATGGCGTCCGCCAGGTCCTCCGGCATGGCCAGCTCCCCGGAGAAGTCCAGCAGCTTGCTGGTCCGGCCGAAGCCGAACTCGTCAGCCGGGGGCATCACCAGCGGAATGTCCGTCACCACGCCGCCGGGAGATAGGGCGTTGCAGCGGATGCCCTCCTCCATGTACATGAACGCCGTGTTCTTCGTGACGGCCAGAACCGCTCCCTTGCTGGCGCAGTAGGCCGCACCGGCGGTCTGGTGGGTGGCCCCCACGGAGCAGACATTGACAATGACGCCGCCCTCCCCCTGGGAAAGATACTGCCGGCACTCCTCCCGCAGGCCGTACATCAGGCCGAAGGTGTTGATGCGGAAGGTCTTTTCCAGCATTTCATCGGACATATCGGCGATGGCCGTATTGTCGTCCATGACGCCGGCGCAGTTGACGGCCACGTCCAGCCGTCCGAAGGCCGAAATTGCCTTCCGGACCATGCCCACGGCGGCCGCCGGGTCGCCTACATCCCCGGCATACCAGGTCATTTCCCCGGGCAGGTTCTTGCATTCTTCGGCCAATTCACGAAGCCGTTCTTCCCGGCGGGCCACCGCCACGACCTTGGCCCCTTCCCGGCAAAACAGTTCCGCCGTGGCCCGGCCAATCCCGGCGGAAGCACCCGTAACGATGCAAACTTTTCCTTCCAGTCTACCCATAGTAACCTCCTTAACAGAAAACCTTCTTCACGACTACGGCAGGGGAATCGTTGCAGCCCACCGTCAGCTCCGCCCCGTCCGGCACATCCGCCCGGACCGTTGCAAAGCCGATGTTTTTCTCCACGGTATAGCCATAGATGGTCTGGGCGCAGCGGCCCACCTCCACGCCGTACCAATAGACCCGCTCCCAGATGGAAATATCCTCCGTGGACTCTCTGGAGAATTCCAGACCCACCATCCGGTACTTTGGATGCTCCTTCCGGGCCAGGGCCGCCTCTTTGCCGATAAAATCCTTGTCCGCCGCCACTGCCCAGCCCAGGCCGCACTCATAGGGACTCAGGTGCTTAAAGTCCTGCTTCAAAGCGAAGCCCTTCTCCATAGGAATGGAGCGCACATAGACCTCCAGGGTCTGCAATTCCCGGCCGCCGACGGCTTCCACGGCTTTCAGGGCCAGGTCATGGACCTGGGCGCTCTTGTCAAAAGCGGCGTAAATTTCGTAGCCGTTTTCCCCGGTGAAGCCGGAACGGTGGATGTACACGGGAATATCGCCCAGCTTCCGCCGGCAGATGCCGAAACGTTTCAGCTCGTCCACCGGCTCGTCCAGCATGGCGTTCATGGCCTTCACGCTCTCCGGGCCCTGAACGGCGTACATATCCCAGTCGTAGGTGATGATCTTCGCATGGATGTCCGCATTGCCCTTGTGCCGGTCTATCCAGGGCAGCAGCCGGGGACCGTACAGGTCCGAGACCCAGTACAGGCCGTCGGCCATGTGCATGACGATCACATCGTCGATGATCTCGCCGTTTTCATCCAGGGAAGCGGTGTATTTGGACTTCCCCACCGGCACTTTGGACAGGTCGCTGATGTAGATCTTTTGCAGCACCTCCAGCGCATCCCGGCCCGTGACCTCTACCAGGTCATGGGTCCAACGGTAAAATCCGATGCCCTTGCGGATGGCTTCCGCATCGGCCCGTGCGACTTTATCTTCCTTGAACAGCATCTCGTCCTGCCTCCTTACAGCATCCGCAGGTCTTCCTTGCGGATGACCTTGATGTACATATCTTCCTCGTCCCGGTCCTCAATGACGCAGGACCACTCCGGGCTCACCAGCGTCTTGGCTGCGCCGTTCCACTGGGCCTCGTAGGCATCCACCAGCTCGTCCAGGGGTGCCATTTCATAGCGGGCGGTGAAATCCTCGCTCTTGACCTTGATCCAGGTCTCGTCCCTGGTCCAGCGGACCATTTCGTAAGGCACCTGCTGCACGTCCAGCATATAGCGGATATAGCCGCCCAGAATGCGCCCATCGTTCTCGTCCATTTCATGTGGCACGCCCAGGAAGCTCCGCAGGCCCTCCTTGGCGAAGGGATCGATGAACTGATTCTTGCCCGCCGTGGCAAAGACAATGCGGAACACCCGCAGGAACTCGTCCTCATCGGGGGCCATGTCCTTAATGGCCATCATGGGGAACTGAATGGACCAGACCCAGCCCATCTGGGCCACCCAATGGTAGGCCTTTTCCAGAGACGTTTCCTCGCCGAAATTCTGGGTGTACTGGCCGTTGCGCAGGCACTGGCCCTCCTTGACCATCCGCTCTCTGGGGGTGTCGTGGATGGGGTCCACGGGCTGCTGCATGTGGTCCAGCCAGCCCTGCTTGGGCAGGCCATACACATCCCGCCGCTCGGCAACTACCCGGCAGTGCTTGTTGCCGCAGCCCCGGGCCTGGCACATATTCAGGGCCACTTCGTTCTCCGTGCCGTGGGCCGAAGCCAGGTCAAAGTTGGCGGTGAACATACTGGTGGTCATGTTGCAAAGCTCGCTGCCCACGATGTCCCAAGGGCAGGTGTCCAGCTCTTTCTCCACCCGGTTCCGGGTGAACTGGACCACCCGGCCCGCCATGTTCTCCCATTCGTCGCCGGAATCGCCGGTGATGCCGCCCAGCCAGCTGGACTTCTCGCACAGCTCCGGGATGTTAAATGCCTCATAGAGGGATTCGTTTACATAATCTTTCTGTTCCTCCGGGGTCCCGGCCACGGCCATATTCATCATATTGGCAATGTCGCAGATCGCCTCGGTGCGCTTTTCCCAGCTGGGTTCAAAAATTCGCATGACCTGGAAAAGGTTGGCGGTCATGGCAGCAATCTGACGGTTCAGCTGCCGGTAGGCCTCCTCCTCGGTGATGAGCTTGCCCCAGGCGGTTGCAAAGCATTTCCGGGAATCCAATTTTTCTTTCAGCATGATATGCCTCCTATTCTCGTGTGCTGTTGTGCCTTCATTATAAACGAGATGGGCTGTTGGGGAAATTCTACAAAAGGCCGGTTTTTTCTTACTCCCGCCCCTGCAATTTGTATTCCGACAACCCATACAAATTACAGGGTCTGATTTTGGGCATAATGCCGATAGCAAAGGATTTCCCCTACAAAATGTACTGTTCCCGCCTTGACAGGCTGCAGGGAGGAACTTATAATAAATGTTAAGAAAACGTTGGGAGGAGCGCACCCATGAAGCTGTGCAGCGACATTCTCTATTGGCGGCTGAAAGAAGAACTGAATACCGTTTCCCGGAAGGGCTGTCCGGGCAGCGATCTGATTCTGAGCCGTCCGGAATTTTACCTGGACCGGACCCAATCCTTCGAGAAAAACCGGGTCTACGTCTGCTCGGCGGATCACCTGCCTCAGGACCCCCGGATCGGCGAGAATGTATGCCTCATCTGCCTGGGCCAGTGCTGGAATCTCAACGCCTATTATAGCCGGTGCAGCGTCATTCTGGTGGAGGGCAGCTGGGACATTTTCCGGGTGTTCAACCTGGTCCAGGAAATCTTCAACCGCTACGACAGCTGGGAGGAGCAGCTCTGGTCCATCCTCCGCCACGGAGCAGGACTTTCCCAAATGCTGGATGTCAGCCGGGGCATTTTTGAAAATCCCCTGCTGCTCACGGGAACGGATTTCCGCTACCTGGGGGTCACGGAGGAAGATTACCTGAAAAATCAGCTGGGGCACCAGCTGGATACCCAGACCTTTGACGTGGAAAAAATGGCCACGTTCCTGTCCCTGCACGATATGTCCATCCACGTCCGGGAGCCGCTGCTGCTGGAATTGCAGGGGCGGCGGTCCCTGTCCGTGAACATTTTCGACCAGGAGGAATATCTGGGCTGCCTCACGGTGCTGGAAGGCCAGCGGGCTTTCCGGGATTCCGACAAGGCCCTGGCGGTCTTTTTCTGCAAGCTGCTGCGGCAGGCCATTTTGCAGAATCCGGTGCTGTCCGGCACCCGGGCAGCCGTGCGCCGGGCCTTGCGGAGCGTCATTTCCGGGCAAAGCGTGGATTTCGAGCATCGCCGGGCCATGCGTCTGGAAAGTGAGAAAAACGACTGGGTCTGCGTGAAGCTCCTGCCCCGGTCCGGCAGCACCCACCTGCCGGGAGCCTATCTGTCCGCCGCTCTGGAGGAGCGGTTCCCCGGGGCCATTGCCTTTGAATTTGAGGATGCCGTGGCCGCTTTCCTCCCGGCGGAGCAGGAAAATAAAGAGGCGCAGACCACGCCCATGCTGGAAAAGCTGGGGGTCATCTGCGGCATTTCTTCGGTATTTTCCAATTTGTACGACGCCAATCACGCCTGGTTTCAGGCCTCCGCCGCCCTGCAAAAAGGACTTTCCAAAGGGGACAGTGGGCCGGTATACCATTTTCAGGACTACCTGCTCCCCCAGATGCTCAGCGCCGCCCTTGCGGGCCGCCCCTCCTGGGTCTATTACACGGAGGGCCTGAAGCGGCTGAAGGAACACGACGGCAATTCTCAGGTGTCCTACCTGCACACCCTGCGGACATATCTGGACTGCAATCTGTCCGTGACCCGGACCGCCTCGGCGCTGTTCCTGCACCGCTCCACCCTTCTGGACCGGCTCTCCCATATCACCGCCATGCTGGGCAGCGACCTGAAAGACCCGGACGAGTGCCTGACCCTGGGCCTGGTCCTCCGGGCTGAGGTAGAACAGCAGCGTACAGAACAAAGCGTTCTGAAATAAACATACGCCCCCGGCGGACCGGATGATTCCGGTCCGCCGGGGGCATCGTTTCAAGTATCCGTTCTCGCCTGTCTGCGGAGGCATCAAATGCGGGTCAGGTGTGTCACCTGGGCTCCGCCGGCAAAAACATGGTTGGAACAGGTCTCCACCTGAGCCTGATCGCCGGAGAAGGTAAAGGTGATGGAAGTCTCATTGCAGGTCTCTACCATGCGGAGGCTAAGCCGAAATACATTGTCCGCTTCCCAGCAGCCGCTGCACAGCGCTATGGACGGCATTCCCGGAAGCTCGTTGCGCAGACGGGTCCCATCCATGGCAGCCGTCAGGCTCTGGGGCTTCCCGTCAACCAGACAGGTAAGGGTGCAGGCATTCTCCGCAAAGGTAAGGGAAAGGGCCTTCGCACCGCCGGGCCGGTCTTCTCCGGACATAAAGCGGACCATTCCGGCATCCGCCAAAGCAAAGTAGCCGTCGGTAACGGCATATGTACTTCCGTTGATCTTCTCTTGCAGCGGCGATTCCGGGCTGCGCCGAGGGGCAGGCAATGCCAGCATTTGCATCCGGCGGGCAAGGTGGGCAGAAGCCTCCGGGTCTTCCGGCAGGATCTCCGTTTCCGGCCCGGGCAAAGCATCCATCCACTTCCAGATGGTATCCAGCGCCTTCTGGGGCATGGCACCGCCAGTGGAGCCGGAAGCATTTTCCGTAATGGCCAGCAGCATGTCCCGCTCCGGGAACACAATGGTGAACTGTCCCATGGCGCCGTCCGCCCGGTAGACCCCCTTGGGGCGGCACATCCAGATCTGGAAGCCGTAGCCAACAAAATTATCCTCCGCCGGAGGATTGACCGCCCGCTCCGTAGCGGAATCATTCTGCTTGGAGGTCGCAAGCTTTACATAATCCTCCGCCAGGATCCGCTCGCCCTCCCAGACGCCGCCGTCTGCGTAGAGTTTCATCAGTCGCAGGTTGTCCTCCGTGGTAGCGAACAGGCCCCCGCCGCCGATCTCCATACCGTCTGGCATCGTGATCCAGCGCAGATTCTCTGCATCAATACCGATTTTGTCAAACAGCCGGGGCTTCAGGTAATCGTGCAGACCCAGACCGGTGAGCTTCCGCACGATCGCTCCCAAAAAGGTGGAACCGGTGGAATTGTACATGAAGGTCGTTCCCGGAACATGGTTGACCGGGGTAGCCAAGAATTCCCGTATCCAGTCCTTACTGGGCCGGGGCATGGTATCCATACCGCAGCCCATGCACAGTACGTCCCGGACCGTGAGTTTTTTCAGATTTTCGGAAGGATTTTCCGGAATTTCATCGGCAAAAATATCCACGATTCGGTCCGTCAGCTTCAAAAGTCCCTCCGTGTAGGCGATGCCTACGGCGGTAGCGGCATAGGTCTTGGTGTGAGATTGCAGGCCATGGCGGATACCGGAGGCATAGGGGGCCCACCAGCCCTCGGCGCAGACCTTGCCATGACGCATGATCATCAGGCCATGGGGCTCGGTCCAGCCTTCCTCCAATCTATCCAGCAGCCATTCAACGGATGCGGAAGGAATGCCGACGGCTTCCGGTGTGGTGCGGGGAAATTCTTTACGCATAAGGGATACCTCCTAAATCAAATATCAGAAAATCAGAGTCCGGCTTCCTGAAGCCGGTGAATCTTTGCGATCAGGTCTTCTGCCATCAGCTTGTGCCGGTGAATGCTGGGATGCAGGCAGCCGCCCACATCCGCTCCGACGTTCATCATCTTGTTGAACTTCAGGATGTCCACACGGTGATCGCCGCTCTGGGTGCGATATTGGTCCACGATGTCCCGGATCTCATCGAACAGATAGTAATCCATGCAGCCAAGTGCGCAGAGAATGACTGGGTCGGGTCCGTTGAGGGAACGAATTTCTTCCAGGAAGGTCCGGTAATTTTTCCGAAAATCCGCAAGAGCCTGGGCCTTGTCCGTCCGGAAATAAATCTGGTTGGCATCGTTTGTGCCAAGATTCAACACAATATAGCGGGCGGGCTTCTCGGCAAAATTATAAGGGTCTGCCAACGGGACAGGCTGCGACCGCCGGATGGCCAGCTTTTCCTGAATGATTCGGTCCGCATAGGGATACAGGTCCCGCATACAGTAGAAGCCGGGCATGGGCACGGGATTTTCGATACTGATTCCGCTGACGCTGATGAACCGGGGCTCCAGGCCCAGGGTCCGGGCAGTAATGGCCCCGTAGGTCATCCAGCCGTCCTCCTCGGCGGCCTCGAATTCGTGGGCGGGGTCCGTTGCAGCATTTCCAAAGCCGCAGGTAATGGAATCTCCGATAAACTCGATCACGTCCCGCTTCTCCGGCGCAAAGGGGAGAATATCTCCGTCGGTCACAATCCCCGCAAGCCCCAGGGCGGTGCGGAAATTCTCCGTCAGCTTGATGATACGGACTTCATGGGTCTGCACCGTCTCGGAGAAAAAGATGGGAACGGTCTCCCCGTCCCGGACCGCCTGCTTCCGGCAGGGGGTCTGGTCATCGTCCAGAAATACCGCCACATAGGGCCAGTCCTCCCGGGGAGGTGCCCCGGCAGGGGGCGTGACATTCGGTGGGACGAACGTATCCGGAATCGCCCGGAACTTCACGGCCAGAAAGCTGCCGGTAAACCGAAAGCGAAAGCCGCCGCAGGTATAGTTGGCGTACAATGTCTGTTCTTCCCGGTCATACCAGGTGCGGCCATAGGTCTGAATTTTGTCGGATAGGCTTGTATAAGAAAGTGTGTTCATGGGCTTCACTCCATTCCCAGCATCCAGCGGATCGCAGGTTCCAGATTGGCTTCCCAGAATTTCCAGTTGTGGACACCGGGAGCAGTGCGGTAAACGTGGGGAACGTGGCATTCCTCCAGGAAGCGGTGGAAGGCACAGTTTGGCTCATAGAGGAAATCCTCCGTGCCGCAGGCCATGAAAATGTCGGGAATGGGCTTCCCCGCCTCCTGAAGCTGCCGCAGCAGTACCTCCGGATTGCAGGAACGTTCCGGCGCCGTCTTCAGGTCACCGAACACATGATTATAATAGGCATAGTTGGCCATAGGATTCCCCTGCTTCGGGTCCATATTGGGTAATTCATGGATAATGAGCGCACTGGACAGGGCCATGATCTTGCTGAACCGGTCAGCAAACTGAAGGCCTGTGTGCAATGCACCGAAGCCGCCCATGGACAATCCACCGATCCAGGTATTCTCTCTGGAAATATCCAGTCCAAAGGTTTTTTCTGCGAACTCGGGCAGCTCCTGTCCCACAAAGTCTGCATAGCGTTCGCCGGTAGATTCCCGGTTCAGGTAAAAGCTGTTTCCCGCAGCAGGCATCAGCACCGCCAGGTTGTAAGTCAAGGCCAATTCCCGGATGGAGGAACCGGTGATCCAGTCCGACTCGCAGCCGCTGTATCCATGAAGCAGAATCAGGGTTTTCGGCGGACGCTGAAAGTTGGGATTTTCCGGAAAAGGCGGAGCATCGTTGGGCAGGACCGCATAAAAATGGCTCTGGCCGGCCAGTGCTTTGGAATAAAACTCGGTGTGGATGAGAGACATGGCATAGCACTCCTTTTTTCTTTCAGTATAGCAGACTTGACCGTACAGGGCTTTCGTTTGTGTTGCAACGGCTTTTGGATTTGTAACCAGCGAGCCGCTTTTTTGAAAGGATCGGATACCTTCCCAAATGCGTTCCGCATCGTTATAAGGTAAGATATATAGGAAGGAGGCCTCGCCATGAAGAATCGAGAAATTGTTGAAAAAATTCTCAGCTACCACCCGCATATTCCGAATTATCACGGCTGCGATAGCTGGAAAGCCGGAGACCCGGAGGCAGAATGCACAGGCATTGTAACGGCTCTGGTACCTACGGTGAATGTAATCCGGAAAGCCCGTGCGCTGGGAGCAAATCTGCTGATCGTCCATGAGCCTACATTTTACACCTCCCAGGACGGCCCAGGCTGGTTTGAAGATTTTCCCAACCGGGTCTATGCGGAGAAGCGGCAGCTTCTGGAGGAGTCCGGGATCGCTATATGGCGGGACCACGACCATATGCACTTTCATCAGCCGGACAGCATCTTCACCGGCGTTCTGAAGGGATTGGGCTGGGAGGACCGGGCCCATGTGGATCACAGCACCGGCTGCTATGCCCACTACCTGGTGAACCTCCCGGAAATGACGTTGGAGGCGCTGTGTCATCACCTGATGCACTCCATCGGCATGAACGGCTTACGCTATATCGGAAAGCCCGATATGCCTGTCCGGACCGTGGCACTGGTAGGCCATCTCTTTCCGGAGAATCACAGTCTGAAGCACCGGGACGGCTCTCCGGCAGAATACAGCGTACAGGTCATCAAAGTCCTGGAGGAGCAGGCGGATGTCATCATTCCCGGAGAAGTCATTGACTGGACGGTTCTATCCTATGTTCGGGATGCCGTGCAGCAGGGCCGGAACAAAGCCGCAATCAACCTCGGACACCTGAACTGGGAAGAGCTGGGAATGCAATACGCCGCCGAATGGATTGGCCGTCTGGTAGGCGGGCAAGTAAATGTAACGTATGTTCCTTCGGAGGATATGTACCAATTTCTGCTGCCATAGATCCCTCGACCCGTTAAAGAGCATCTGCCGCTTCCAAAGGGAAGCGGCAGATGCTCTTTTTTCACTGCAACGTTTTCAACAGAACGTCAGCCATCCGTTCTCCGCCCAGCCAGTTGGGGTGTACCCCGTCTCCCAGGTGGAAGCCCTCCTGCATCCGGTGTACGTCATCGGGGTCCCGAAGGGCCGCATCCATATCCGCAATGCCGTCAGCGATATGGGAATTCCGGATAAGCCGATTGTAGTCCTGCCGCAGAGCCTCCGCCTGCTCCCGCCAGGGATCGCCAAAGGAACCGAAGGGAGCAATGGTGCCAAGGTAGACCCGGCTGCCCCGCCGCTTGGCCCGGTCGGTCACATCGCGCAACGCATCAAAAATATCCTCTGCCGTGGGGACAGTCGGCTCCCGAAAGCAAAGACTATGCGAGCAGTCGTTGACCCCTTCCATGAGAAAGACAATGTCCGGCGTGGCTCCGTCATACACGTCTGCATCGAACCGGTCCTTTCCGGCAATGCCAAACTGGTGGCCCTCACCCGGAAAGCCCGGCATGACAGGATGAGACTTCTGCAGTCGGTTTCCGGAAATTCCTGCATTCATGATGGCATATTTTCCGGGAGAACAGGCACACAGCCGTTCCAGCAGAGGGTCCATGAAGAAGGACATATGCGTGATGGAATCCCCAAAGAGGGCAATCAGCTGAACACCGTCATCGGCCAGAACGGAAATATCGCAGACCCCAGCGGCAAAATGCAGCGGATACGGGTCGTGAGCCAGTCCCGGTACCAGCTGCTCCTTGACTGTGAAACCCAACGCATCCGTTTCGGCATAGTCTCCCGTCTGATGGAAGCTCTGCCAGCCAATGCCGGTATAGCTGGTACAAGCGCTGCGCAGGACGGTTTTCTCGCCGAAATAGAGATAGAGAAGAATGTCGTCCTCAGGAGTCACGGTCAGGCTGACCGGATCCGAATAGGGCCGGGAATTGGCCTCCAGGCAAATCCGGCTGCTGCCCCGGTAGGTAATGGGAACGCGGGGTGTGACCCGGCCGTTCACCCGGTTATGGACGGCCACAGCGGCATGGCTGATAACCATAGGGCAGTCTGAATAGAGGTTATTGAAACGCACCCGCAGCTGCGTGCCGCCGATATTATTCCGGAACACGCTTTTCTGGGTAATATTTTCCAGGACGCCCAGCTCCTGATTAAAATCAATGGGAACGTAGCGCCATGCAGGAATCCATTTCGCCATTACATTTTCCTCCTTCGCTTACAGCCCCTGCTGCTCCAGCCACTGGGCGCACAGCGTCCCCCACTGAGCAACATGGGGCAGGTCCATAGCAAGATCGTTGCAGCCGTCGGCCATAGCCAGCCCATGGACACCCTCCGGGAACAGATGCATCTCGAAGGGAATGCCCACGGCAGTCAGGGCCTGCCCCAGGGTAAAGGAATGCCGGGGATCGTCGCTGTTGGTCTGCCAGATGAAGAAGGGCGGTGTCTGCCGGGTAATATTGACTTCCGGAGCAAAATAGATCTGCTCATCCTTACTTGCCACAAAAGGGCTGGTAGCGCGATCGCTGAAGGGGTCCACAAACAGGCCCGCAGGCAGTCCGCAGGTGGCGAAGGCAGCATAGCCCAGCACGGCGGCATCAGGGCGGCAGCTCATCCGCTCCACAGGGTCAGCTGCATTTGCGTCACCGAAGTCAAAATGGGTGGCGCAGTTGCTGCCCAGCATTCCACCGGCGGAAAATCCCATAACCGCAATGCGATCGGTGATACCCAGCTCGTTTTTTCGGAAACGCAGCAGCCGGACGGCCCGCTGCATATCGGCCAGCGCATCATAGCGGCTGTATGGCTTCAAGCGATAGGTAAGGATAGCGGTATTGAACCCGGCCTTGGAGAAAAATTGGGCTGCATGGAAGCCCTCGCAGCCGGTCCGGGTGGAGAAGCCGCCGCCGTGGGCCACAATCACAGTACCCCGGGGGTGCTCCTGCCCGGGTGCAGGTACAAAAACGAGAGAGGGCTGGGGCTGCAGCGGGTCCCGGCCGTCGTAGCCGGGAGCGCCGTCTTCCCACAAAAGCATCTGGTCAAAACGGGAGAGGGCATCGTTCCAGATTTTCAGATTTCCGGCAATATCCATCGTCCCGTCCGGGTTGCGGTGCTTGGAAACATGGCGGATAACGCTGCGCTCGGCGCAAACGGCATCCAGCGTAACGGCATTTTGTTCGTACATAAGAACCCTCCTTCGGTGGTTACAGGGGCGTGGGCGCAATCACGGCGCATTTCCCTGCGGGAATCGTCTCAACGGCAAACATAGAGGTCCGGATGGTCACATCCACGGCACTGGGATTATTCACATAAGTCCCGTCGGCGGAATACTCCAGGCGGCGGTAGGCGTTTACATAATCAATGATCTCTCCGTTGGTCGCAAACCAGACTGCATCACCGTGTGCGGCCATAAAGTCCGCCAGCTTTTCGATCGTCTGCCAGTTGTCGTTGGCATCAAATTCGTAGGCATGGCCCCAGACGTAGAAAAGTGACGGCAAGAACGGCGGCTGCTCCAGGAATTTCCCTGCCAGCGTCATCAGCTCCGGGTCATCATGGTGGCAGGTCGGGTTCCAAGTCAGGAAATCCTCCGGCAATCGAAAGGCATGGGTAGACGCCACGGTCCGGGCGCCCTGATACCCGGCCAGACGGAGCAGTTCTCTGGTATCGGCATTGTGAGTCCCGAAGGGATAGGCAAACATTTTCAGCGGTTTCCGGGTCAATTCTTCCAGACGCCGCTTGTCCTCCACGACTTCATACATGGCCAGCGGCGTCCCCACGCCGGAGAGGTCGGAGTGAAAAAGACCGTGCCCGGCAATTTCATGTCCGGCATAAACGGTTTTTGCCTCCTCCGCACTCAGCTTGGAAAGGTCCAGCGGCGGCTTGCCAGGAAGGGAACCGCCATCCTTGTGGCCAAACAGGCCGGAACCGATATTGAAGGTGCATTTCAGTCCCCGCTCCCGGAAAATCTCCGCCAGACGCCGGTCCTGCACCACTCCGTCGTCATAGCTCAGGGTAAAGGCCCGGCTTTTCCCGCCGGGGAATACCAGGGAATCAAATCGCTTGCCCATTAGCGTATTTCCTCCTCATCTTCTTCAATTTCGCCAAAATCAGCCGTTCCCTGCACATGCTTGATCCACTTCCCGCTGCGTAGCCGCAGGATACACCAGAATGCCTTGAGGATCTGGTCGGAATACAGAAAGAGATAGGTAAAAAACGGTGGCAGCTTCAGGGTAAGCCCCGCCAATGCGCCCAGCGGCACGGCCACCAGCCACATGGTGCTCATATCCGCCGCCAGGAGAAAACGGGTATCTCCGCCGCCCCGCAGGACGCCCTTGCTGAGGATGGAGTTCACCGAGCGGAATACGACCACAATGCACAGGGCATCCATCAGCTCCATGGCGATCTCCCGGGTCTCCGGGGTGATCTTGTAGAGGGAGATCACCGTGCCGGAAATCAACCGGATGATGACCGATGCCAATGCGCCGAACACCAGGCCAATGAGCAGGTAGGTATTTCCCTGCCGTCTCGCCGCCTGCACCTCTCCCTTGCCCAATACCTGACCGGTCTGGAAGCAGCCCGAGAAGGCAAGGCCCATAATGACGATGGTGCTGACCCGTTGAATGACCATGGTGATGGAGTTGGCAGTCACAAATCCGGACCCGATCCGGCCCATGATGATCGCCAGTACATTGTCACCCAGGCCGAGCAGGCAGTCGCTGAGCAGCACCGGGATACTGGTATGCAGGAATTCCCCCACCAGGTCCCGGAAGGGCGTGAACAGATCACGGATGCGAAAGCGAAGCTGCTTGTTTGAAAGAAAGCTGCCGACAATCACGGAGGACTCCACGATCCGGGCCACAACGGTCCCCAGTGCCGCACCGGCAACACCCATGGCCGGGCAGCCCAGCTTTCCGAAAATAAAGACGTAATTCGCCCCGATATTGATGCCGAAAGCACAGGCCGACGCAATGAGCGGAACATGGGAGTGCCCAATACTGCGCAGGGTGTTCGTCAGCGTGAAGGACAAAGCCATCAGCACAAAGGTCGCCGTAGACCAGCGCAGATAACGAACGCCCTCCGCAATCAGTTCCCGTTCCTCCTGCCGGAAATAGAGACGCATGATCTGTTCCGGCAGGAAAATATCTGCCAGCGTAAAGGCCGCACTGAGTCCCAGGCCGAACCAGATGGCAATGGAGACCACTTTTTTCAAAGCAGGGATATTCTGGGCTCCCCAGTACCGGGACGTAAGAACGGATGCCCCCATACTGATGCCCATAATGGCAAAAACATATAGATTGATAAACTGATTGGCCTGGGTGGAAGCGCTGAGAGCTGATTCCGTCAGCTGGCCCAGCATGATGTTGTCCACCAGGTTGACACCCGTTGTAATGACGCTCTGCAGGATTACGGGAATCGCAATGGTCAGAAGCGATTTATAAAATCGGGGGTCTTTTTCAATGATTTGTCTGCGTTCCATGCCTTTTCCTCCCAGCTCGTTTCCCTGTCAGTTTATCACGCCGGAATCGCCGAGGCTATTCAAAAAGTACTCTTCGATTGCAAAAACAGCGATTCTTCCGGATAGAGCAATGCGCCCGTTCTCCGAAAAAAGAACGGGCGCACGGAAGTACAGCAGGATTCAACGAAAAAGGGCAGCACCGTCGCCGTCAAACAGGCAGACCCGAGCCGGGTCAAAGGTCACAGAAATCCGGTCCCCTCGCAAGAAAGTCTTTCCCGGCTCGGTCGGGATGACCGCCAGAAATGTGCTGCCCTCCGCCGATAGATGCAGAACCCGCTCGGAGCCAAGCTCTTCCACGGTCTCTATCCGGACCGGAGTGCCGTCGGCCGCCGGTTGGATATGCACCGGCCGGATGCCCACGCTCACCGGTCCGTTCACGCCCTCCGGCAACGGCACACGGACACCGAGCAGCGTCACAAAGCCGTCCTCCGAGGGCAGGTCCGGGAAAAGATTCATGGGGGGTGTTCCCAAGGCAAGCGCTGCATCAACGCAGTTCGGCCCGGTGTAGATCTGGGCCGGAGTACCGTCCTGAAGCACGCAGCCGTCCTTCATGACCAGGATACGTTCTCCCAGGGCCAGTGCTTCGGTCTGATCGTGGGTCACATAGACAAAGGTAGTACCCAATTCCGTGTGGATCCTCTTGACCATGCGGCGCAGGGCTGCCCGCATGGGGGCGTCCAGATTACTGAAGGGTTCATCCATCAGAAACAGTCTGGGCTTGCGCACCAGGGCCCGGGCAATGGCCACCCGTTGGACCTGACCGCCGGAAAGCTGGAAGGGCAGCCGGTTCAGGCAGTCGCTCAGGTCCAGCAGTGCCGCCATGCGCTCTACCGTCTCGGTCAGCTCCTGCCGTGGGATATGCAGATTCCGCAAAGGAAAGGCAATGTTGTCAAAAGCCGTAAAATGCGGGTAAAGGCTGTAATTCTGAAAAACCATAGCCACATCCCGGTCCTCCGGCGGCACTCCGGCCATGTCCTTTCCGTCAAAGAGAACACAGCCCACCGTCGGAGCCTCCAGCCCGCTCAGCAGCCGCAACAGCGTGGTCTTGCCGCAGCCGGAGGGCCCCAGCAGAACCAGAAATTCCCCGTCCCGGATGGTAAGGTCGATGTGCTGAAGCACGATCACGCCCTCGTTGGTCACATAGGGCATGGCCTTCTGCCGGGCCAGCTGCTCCTTACGCTGTCTGCGGCCCAGCAGGCCCCCAGTCTCCACAAACGGATATATTTTTGCAACATCCCGCAGTTCAATGCTGCCCATGTACTTCCTCCTCCGCTTTTCCGCTGAGGACCCGGTCCCATTCCAATGCCCCCAAGGCGCTTTCCTCCTGCTCCGGCTGTGGGGGCTGCGGCTCGACAGCTTCCTCCAGACCGTTTTCCCGGATATAGCGGGTCATGTCCCGCCCTATGGGTCCCCGGAACAGGTCTGCATACACGGCAGGCAGCACCAGAAGCAGCAGTGGGAAAAAGTCCACGGCCAGGAACATCAACGCCAGTAGGACCGCAAAAAGAGCTGTCCGCAGGAGCTTTCTGCCGGAAAAGTACACTGCCAGGCGCAAAATCGTCACGGCTCCGCCCTCAAACCGGGCCAGCACCGGCGGCAGGCAGATCACCGTCACAACAAACAGCGCCCCCAGCAAAACCCCCAGCGCCATATAGCAGGCGCCGAAAATGCCGGTGGACCAGATCTGCAGGCCGGTATGGATGCCCAGGTACAGCAGCGCCCCCAGCACCTCGCAGCCGATACTCAGCGAAATGCCCGGTTTCATAGCGCTCCGGTAGGCCTCCCAAAAAGTCCGGACGACGGGCTGTCCGGTAAACACAGCCCGGTCCACGGTGGTGTGCAGCGCAGCGCAGGCCGGCAAGAGGGTAACGATGGGGACGCAGCCCAGAAGCCAGCAAAAGCTGGCAATCAGCATATTGGCGATTTTCACGAGAAATGCGATCACGGGATTCTGATATTGAAACATGGAAATTCCTCTTTACAAAAAACGGGATAGGGCAAGACCGGGTCGGGGTCTTGCCCTGTGGGTTTTCAAATAAGCGGCTCAGCCCTTCACGCCGCCCACGACCATGCCCTTGATCAGCTCTCCCTGAATGGCGGGGTAGACCAGCAGGATGGGCAGCAAGGCGATCAGCGCAATGGCCATACGGGCACTCTCCGTGGGAAGAGACTGCATCGCCAGCATGGCGGATTCGTTGGTCAGGTCCGAGGTCTTCAGGAACTGGATACTGTCCATGAGCTTTTTCAGGTAGACCTGGATGGTGTACAGCTTGGAATCGGTGATGTAGTACAGGCCGTTGGTCCAGTTGTTCCAGTAACCCAGCGCCGCAAAAAGACCGATGGTCGTCATAACCGGCTTGGACAGGGGCAGCATGATGCCGGTATAGATACGGGCATCGTTGGCGCCGTCGATACGGGCCGCCTCAATGATGGCATAGGGAATGTTGGCATTGTAATAGTTCCGGACCATCAGCACATTCATGGCACCCATCAGAGAGCCGGGGAGGATGTAGGCCCATACCGTATTTTTGATGTGGAACAGCTGCGTCCAGACAATGTAGCTTGCGGTCATGCCGCCGTTAAAGAGGCAGGTAAAGAACAGGATAAAGGCAAACAGGTTGCGGCGCTTAAAGTCCTTCCGGCTCAGAGGGTACGCAAACAGAGAGGTCAGCAGCAGATTGGCCGCCGTACCTACCACCGTGACCAGGATCGTCAGGCCATAGGCCCGGAGAATGGTCGCCCGTTTCAGCCACAGGAACTTATAGGCGGACAGAGAAAACTCCATGGGGAGGAACTTATAGCCCTTGATCAGAGCCGCCTCCGAGGAGAAAGATACGGAAATCATCAGAATAAACGGAACCACACAGAACAGCGCCAGCAGGGTCATAATGACCAGAGCGAAATTATGAAACGCCCGCTCGTCCCGAATGGACGGTGCTTTTGTTTTTGCCATGGGACTACCTCCTCAGAACAGTGCGTTGTCCGGCTCGACCACACGAACCAACAGATTGGAAAGCATCACCAGCACGAAGCCGATTATGGCCTGGAACACGCTGGCGGCAGAGGACATACTGACGTTGTTCAGCTGCAGCAGTGCCCGGTAGACGAAGGTGTCGATGGTCTGTGTGGTGCTGGTCAGCAGGCCGCTGCCCAGGGGGACCTGGTAGAAAAGGCCAAAGTCCGAATTGAAGATACGGCCGATAGACATGAGCAGCATCAGAATGATCATGGGCCGCAGCATGGGCAGGGTAATATGCCGGATCTGATTCCATTTACTTGCACCGTCCAGCCGGGCAGATTCGTAAAGGCTCTTGTCAATACCGCCGATGCTGGCCATGTAAATAATGGAACTCTGACCGGCATTCTGCCAGAAATGCACGATGGTCAGGATAATGGGCCAGTATTTCGCCGTGGCATACCAGTTCACGGGGTTATCCTTGAACACCGTAGTATTCAGGTAGCCATAGGAAACGCTGAGAAAGGCATACACGATGAAGGACAGCAGCACAGCCGACACCATGGAAGGGAAGCAGATGATCGGCTGAATGACCTTGGCCACCCGGCGGCTGGATATTTCCGCCATGCAGATGGCGATAAATACCGCTATGATGAGGTCCAGAACGATCCACACGGCGTTGTAGGCCAAGGTATTGCGGATCATGATAAAGGCGTCCTTGGTCACGAACAAAAACTTGAAGTTTTCCAGCCCGCACCAGGGGCTTTGCAGAATGCCCAGAGAGAAATTGATCTTCTTGAACGCAATCAGGATGCCAAACATGGGGATATAGTTATTTGCGATCAGATAGATAAGACCGGGCAGCATCATGAGATACAGGGGCAGACAGCGTTTTCTATCTTCCCGCTTCTTTTGCTTTTTCCGCTGGACCAGCAGATCATCGTATTCCGAGACCGCAGGCGTGACCATTTTTGACATGAACCTTCACTCCTCTTTCACAGGACGGCTCCGCAGACGCAAGAGGCCCTGTATCTATGCCTTATCTTAACGCAGGATCGCTCCGGTGACATTTGAAAAAGTGCATTGGGATTTTTAAATTGTCTGTTGTTTCCCGAACGCACCTTTACGGATCCGTTTGTACCAATATCTCCTTCAGCATCTGCAGGGCCGCTTCCATATTTTCTCCGTTTACCGTAATCCCCACCACAATGTCCCGGCTGTAAAGCCCGGACCTGTGCAATGGGGAACCTCCGTGCAGCCGCACACCGGCCACCTGTCGGGCTCCGCCCTCCGGCGTGGCATAGACCAGGTCCTCAGAAAAGGTCTCCAGAAGCGCCGGGTCCAGCAGCTTGGAAAGGTCCGCAAAGGCGTTCTGTACCGCATAGCGGTCAAAAATTTCTTCGTCCGCAGCAAAAAAATCCAGCCCGCTGACCCCGAACAGAGCCGCCAGCACCTGCACCGTCTGTGCGTCCTCGCTTTCCTGATTTTCCCGGCCAAGAGACAGGCTCACATCGGCGTCCACCCGCTTTCCCTTCAGGTCCATGCCGGAGTCGGTCAGCAAGTCCTCCAGGCAGGTCTGTGCCGCCTGGGTATCCGGAGCCGCATTGACCAGCACCGCATAAAGGGCAACGGAGCGGCTGTTCAGCCCCTCCAGCAGGGCGATGCCCCCCAGCAGGACCGCACACACCAATGCAAGGATGGGAATTTTGTAATAATCCCACAGGAAGGCCCGTTTCTCCGAAGGGGAAAGAGCGGCATACCGCTGCCGGTCCCGCCGAATTCTCTCGGATAACTTCATAGGCTTTCCTCCTTCCCCGGCTGGGCGGAGCTGCGCCAGTCAATGGGACTCATGCCGGCATATTTCCGGAAAACCGTGGAAAAATAAGAGATATTGTCGTAGCCAACCATACCGGCCACGTCGCTGACCGAGTGATTGGTCGTCAGAAGCAGCCGTTTTGCTTCTTCAATGCGGATGGTATTGATGTACTCCCGAAGATTCATGCCTTTCTTGCTGTGGAACTGCTTGGAAAGGTAATTCGGAGTGATACAGGCTACAGCCGCCACATCCTCCCGGGTGATATTGTCCATAAAATGGGTGCGGATATAACGCTCTGCACGGGCCATAATGTCTTCATCACCGGAGGACATCAGATATTGGAGCGTCCGCTGAAAAAGCGCCGATGCAAAGCGGACCATGTGCTCCGCCGAGTAGGTACATTGTGCAGCAAGCACGGCAATGCTGCTGTCCTCAAAAAGCACCTTTCCCGTGACCCCGTTATCCCGCAGACAGGCGAGAAACACGTTGATGACCTCCCGGCGCAGGCTGTCCAGAACCTCCCGGGTATATTCCCCGGAGGAGGCGATGCGCCGGGTAACGGTACCCATATAGCTTGTGAAGCCTTCGCTGTCCTGCTGTTTCAGGTATTGAAGAACGGTAACACCATCCAGAAAATCCTTCCGCTCCCGCCGCTGGGCTTCCATTTCCGGAAGGGTACAGCAGCGGCCCGTATAGATCCGCAGTTCGTCCATGCAGCAGAGCATACGGGTCTTGATCTCCGCAGACTGATACAGCGGAAAAGGGCCGCCGACAAGGACGGACGGTTTGGTTCCGGTCTGTGCCCCGCAGATCTGTGTCAGCTGCTCACAGCGCTGCATCAGTGTTTCCCGGCTGCACTGCTCTTCGGGAATAAAGCAGGCACAGAGGATGAAGCGTTTCTCCCAGTTCGTCAGCGTGTAGGCAGAACCGATATAGCCAAGCAGCGTCTCATCATGGAGCCTTCCGATGGTGTACATCAGCAGCTCCCGGTCCCAGCCCAGCTTCAGGGCATCCGTAGAATCCGTGCAGGACATGGCCATCATCCAGCGGCTTTCCGCAGAAAATCCAATGCCGCTGCGCCGGAGAGCGGAGTCAACGGATGCGGCAGTGTTGCCGTAAATGCCGTCGCTGATCTGCCGCAGGGTGCTGTTGACCAGGCTGTCCCGGCGAAGCTGCGGCTCCGGTGTCCGGGCAGGCTGTGCCTTCTTCCGGTGGGCAACGATCATTTCCCGGACTGCCTGCTCCACCTCTTCCAATTCAAAGGGCTTGGTCAGGTAGGCCGAGACGCCGTAGCGGATGGCCTCCTTGGCGCAGGCAAAATCGTCGTAACAGGTCAGGAAGCAGAACTCACTGTCCAGTCCCTGCTGCCGGATGTATTTCAGTACATCCAGTCCATTCTTGCGGGGCATTCCGATGTCGCAGATAATCAGTTCCGGTTTTTCCGTAACGGCAATCTGAATGGCCGCTTCGCCGTTATAGGCCTGCAATATCCGGCTGATGCCCAGAGAGGGCCACGGTATCTGGTGCTCCAGGACGCCCACCGTGGAAATATCATCATCACAAATCAGAAGTTTCATGGTTATCCTCCTTATCCGGGATCCACAGTTCCACACGGGCACCGCCCTGGGGGCGGTTGGAAAGCCGGAGAAGATCATCCCGACGGTAGGTCAGGTTCAGCGTATAGCGTACATTGCTGAGGCCCAGATGCTCTTTCACAAAGGGTTCATCCCCGGAGCGCAGCTTTTCTGCCACATCCTCCGGGAAGCCCTGACCGCTGTCCTCCTCCGTCAGGCAGAAGCCGTGGAAATCGTCCCGGTCCTCCCGGACGCAGCGGACCGTGATGTCCAACGTTTCATAGAGGGACATAGCGTGCTTAATGGAATTCTCCACCAGAGTATAAAGCAGCAGGAAGGGAATTTTGCATTCTCCCGCCGCCGCGTTATATTCGGCAGTGAAGCGGATCGCCCTCGGAAAGCGGGCATCCTGCATTTTCAGGTAATTGCGGATATGCCCCACCTCCGCCTCCACCGTGATCCAGGGATCGGAGACATTCAGCATATAGCGGATATACTTTGCAAACACCTGGATATAGGCGCGGATCTCCTCCGGACGGCAGGTATAGGTCATATTGCTGATGGTCGTCACAGCATTCAGAAAAGAGTGGGGCCGTATCTGCGCCCGGAGCATGGTCAGGCGGTTTGACTGCTCCCGCAGGCGCAGATCGTAGACCTCGATCTTCAGGGACCGAATTTGCCGGGACATATCATTGAAGCTTTCATACAGAGCGGAAAACTCGCTGCTTTCCCCCGGGGAAGCAGCCAGCCGGTAGTCCAGGTCGCCGCCTGCCAGCGTCTGGTTGGCAGAAATCAGTCGGCGGGTCGGAAGGGCCACCCGCCTCCGGAGCTGGGCCAGCAGCAATACCGCCAGCAGCAGGCAAAGTCCGCTGTCCAGCAGAATCAGCACCGGCTGCGCATAAGATTGATTTCCCAGCTCCGGCACCACAGACAGGACAATTTCCCCCTGCAGATTATAAACACGCAGACGAACCGTGCATCGGTCCTGCTGCTTCTGCCAATCCTTCTGCGCCAGCCAGCTGAGGGTCCCGTCGGAACGCTCCAACACAAATACCGGTTCCCGGCCCAGAATCGTGACCATGTCCTCCGGAGAAAACCGCTCCGTCCGGGACACGGCACCCACGATGTACTTTCCCATGCGGAAATTCTTGAAAAAATAGTTCTCCCCATCCACGTTCAGCGTGCTCCATCTGCGGTCTGCCAGCGCCTGCGGGTTGATTTGGGCAGCCTCCCGGCATTTTTGCTTCAGGGCAATTCTTTCCTTGGCAGAAAGGCTGGTAGAGGAAGAGTAGAGATAGAAATCACTGTCCGTATCCAGCACAAAAAGGGCGTCTGCATCAGCGCTGACCATCATCTTGTCGTTCATCAGGTCGATAATCAGCCGCTTGGTATTGATATCCATCAGGGGCGTTCCGGTCCGAAGCTCCGTATTGTTGTACAGGGAAACCAGCAGCTCATACACATGCTCGTACAGCATGGAAAGCCGGTTTTCCGTATTGCTGCTCCAGAATTCCAGGGCATTGGCATTGGTTTCCTCCACAGTCTGGCGGACCTGACGGCGGATGTTGAAGGACGTACAGACGAAAAGCGCACTGATGCACAGCAATATGGCGCACAGCAGCACCATGGTTGTTTTCCACCAGGAATGTTTCATACGCTTTTCTTCCTTTCCGTCCGAAATCGGTAGAACCGGCAAAAAGTATGCGAGGAAACCCTCGCATACTTTTGATGCCCATATTCGTCTTGCTCACTTCTTGGCTGCCAGCCAGTCATTCACCTGGGTCTGGTAATCGGCAATGATGGTATCGATACCTGCGGCCTTCAGTGCTTCAATGAACTGGGGATAGTAGTCATCGGGATTCACGTCGCCGTAAATCAGCGGCTTCACATACTGGGAAACCACATTGGAAACGGCTGCAACCTCATTCATAACGTTGGTGTTGCTGGGAGTAAAGCCATAGAGAGGAGGTGCCCAGGCTTCCTGCATCAGCTGCATACCATACTCGCTGTTGCTGCCGGTGGTGGAATTCTCGAAGGGCAGGCTCTGGAAGCCGTTGCCGATGATGCCGCAGCTATAGATGCAGTTGTAAGGAACGGAGTTGGCATCCAGTCCGTCGGGGTAACGGCAAACGGTGTGATCCTCGTTCCAGACGTAGTCCTGACCCTCGGAGCCGTAAATCAGGGTGTCCCAAACGAACTCGTCGGTGTAGAGCAGGTTAATGAAGTTTGCAGCGGACTTGGGGTCCTTGCAGCTGAAGGAAATGCCGATGCCCACGGTATCCGTATACAGGTCGCCGATGCCGATGCTGACAGCGCCGAACTCTGCACCGTAGGTATTCATTTTGTCGAACATGGTAGCAACGCCTTCGCAGTCGGCGGAGTGGCCCATGATCACGCCCTTGGAGCTGCCGGACATAACCACTGCGTCATGGGTCTGGGTGTTGGCGGAGCCTTCGGGGTCCAGATAGCCCTTCTGACGGAACTCGTAAGCCTTCCGGATAGCGGTCTTGAAGGCGTCGGTCTCGTAGAAGTTCACCAGCGTGGGGTCGTCGCCTACCGTTGCCACGGCACTGGACACGGAGGAGCCAACGCCGCCAACGGCGCCGACGCCGGAAACATTCATATCATAGCTGTAAATGGAGGGGAACTGATCGGCGTAAACCAGGAAATGCTCATCCGGATATGCTTCCTTCAGGGCCGCCAGGCAATCCTCCAGGGAGGCCATGTCGTGGACCTTGCTCATATCGTACTTGCCGTCCACCAGAGCCTTGTTGTAAATGAACTTCCAGTCCAGAACGGTGCCGAAGTACCGGGGAACCATGTAGACGTTTCCGCCGATCTTACCGTTTTCCAGGATGTTGCCAATCTTGTCCACGGTGGGCTTCAGTTCATTGTCCAGATAATCGTTCAGCGGAATCAGATAGCCGTTGTCCACAAAGTTGCCCATGGTGCCCAGCATCATAACCAAGTCAGAACCGCTGCCGCTGGCCAGCTCCATGGGGATGGTGGTAGCGAAGTCCGCTATGGAGATGATGCTCAGATCCAGCACATAGTTGGAAATGCCCAGAGTCTCCTTCAGATACTTGTTGATGTCATTTTCCACATTCTTGGTGGCTTCGGCGCTGGGGACCGTCATCAGGGTGATGAGCCCCAGCTTGATGTGGCTGACCTCACCGGAGGTCGTAGGATCGGCAGGGGTCGTGTCTTTGCCCGTGCTGCTTGCAGCCGGGGCCGTAGTGCCGGCGGGCGTACCGCTTCCGCTGCAGGCAGCCAACCCCAGGACCATGGCCAGGGCCAGGAACAGAGCCAATAACTTTTTCATTTCTTCAGATCCTTCCGTCTTTCATTCCGAGGGGGCTTTGCCCCTCTTGCTGCCTATATTAAACCAGACCCAGCCGGAAAACTCTTTTGATAAAGTGTACTACCATTTAGAAAAAAAGTCCAGTTCTATTTTCCTCCCGGAGGCAAAAAGCCATATATTCAACAACGGGCGGCACATTTTTAATAACGCTCCCCCGGAAGATACCGTATAATAGAAGCCATAAGAACGCGGCTTCAAGCCGTCAAAACGGAGGTATGAAAATGAGTTTATTTGATACTGCCAGAGTAAAGGTCCGTCAGGGCTGGCTGCAGGGTTACACAGACGGAAGACTGAAGGTGTTCAAGGGCATCCCGTATGCGGCGCCCCCCATCGGTGAGAATCGCTTCCGCAAGCCTCAGGATCCCGGCTGCTGGCGGGGCATCCGGCAGGCGACGGCTTATTCCGCCGCTTCCGTACAGCATGTCATGGAGGTGGCCGAAGCCCCTGCCAATGTTCATGGCGTTCCCCAGTTCCTGGCTCCCTCCCAATATGAGGAGGACTGTCTGTATCTGAATGTGTGGACCCCCGCCCAAACCCCGGAGGACAAGCTGCCGGTATTCGTCTGGATCCACGGCGGCGGCATGGTGGCCGGAAGCGGCTGCGAGGTGGTCTGCGACGGCACGGGCTTTGCCGGGCGGAAGGACGTTATTGTTGTGACCATCAACTACCGTCTGGGCTTCCTGGGCTTCTTCGCCCACCCGGATCTGACAAAAGAGGGCGGCGGCACTTCCGGCAACTATGCCCTGTACGATATGCGTAAAGCCTGCCAGTGGGTAAAAGAGAATATTGCCGCCTTCGGCGGCGACCCGGAGCGGATCACCGTCGCCGGTCAGTCCGGCGGTGCGGCCGGGACCGGTGCCCTGCACGCTTCCCCGTTGATGAAGGGGATCGTTCAGCGGGTGTCCATCGAGAGCGGTCCCATTTACTGGGGCTTCATGCAGCCCGAGGACCGCAGCGTACTGGAGCAGCGGGGTGTGGAATTCATGAAGCGCATCCACTGTGACTCCATCGAGGACCTGCGCCGTCGGGATGCCTGGGAACTGTTTGACGCTTACGAGCAGTACACGGCTGAGGTGGGCTTCCACGGAGGCTTCAGCTTCTGCGTGGACGGCGAGTTCTTGCCCAAGCGGTACTCCGAGATCATGGACGCCGGAGAGTTCAACGATTTTGACGTGATGATCGGCAGCTGTTCTCAGGAATTCCCCTGTGTGGACCCGGAACAGTTCAGCGTGGAGGCCTATGAGGCATACCTGAAAGACGCCTTCCCGGATAACTACGAAAATATGCACGCCTGGTATCCCGCCGAAACCGCCGTGCAGGCTGCCAAGCAGGTCAGCACCATCGCCTCGGATATTATGCTGATGGGTTCCGTAAAGCTGGCGGAGCTGTGCCGGAAGTACGGCCGGAACGCCTATGTTTGGCTCATGTCCAAGGAAAATGAGACCCAGCGGGGCCGGGATGCCGGCAGCCCTCACTGTGCCGAAATGCCCTATGTGTTCGGAACGGTGGATAAGGGCGAGCGCAATCCCTTCTTCCCCTACCATTGGGTCGGCGCAGACTATGACTTCATGGAGCTGATTCAGGGCTACTGGTACGCCTTTGTGGCCACCGGTGATCCCAACGGAGACGGCCGTCCGGAATGGAAGCTCTATAATAAGTCCTTTGATGTCTGCGAGCTCTGCAATCATACCCACATGATCCCCGACGAGCAGCTGGCCAAGTACGCCTATTACTACAAGAAACTGCAAACCAGCTCCTATATGGTCACTCTGGGACAGATGCCCCGGTTCAGCCCGAAGGAAAATTGAGTACATACTGTCTGTCCGGCGGGTAACTGCCGGACAGACAGCACTTTGCGTTTTTGCCCAAAAAGACCGCACATTTTCGGAAGGATGCACTGAAAACTATTTGCAAATCTTATGATACGAGGAAAAGAATATGAACATTGACGCGATTCAAAAATTGGCGTCCGGCCTGAGCGGCTGGACCCCGCCCCGGACGGACGGACCCATTCCCCAAGGGGATATGCCAGGAGACAAGGTCCAGATCGGGCCGGAACATATTGCCAAGGCCAACACGATTTTCCCCCTGTTGGTACCCCTGGCGGCAGAACACGCCCACAATGGCCGGGTAGTCATCTCGGTCTGCGGTGGCTCCGGCGTCGGTAAATCCGAAATTGCCTCCCTGCTGAGCCATTACTTCCGCAGCGCAGGCATCGGGAGCTATACCCTGTCCGGCGACAACTACCCCCTGCGTATCCCCATGTACAACGACGCCGAGCGGAACCGAATCTTCCGTGTCGCCGGTCTGCGGGGTCTGGTAGACGGCGGCGTGTACAGTGCTTCCGTCCGGGAAACGCTTTCCGGGCTGTGGCAGCAGGAGACGGATGCAGACCCGGCCCTGCGGACAGCCTATCCCTGGCTGACCGTCTACCAGGACAGTGGGCGGAAAGCCCTGGCCGCCTATCTGGGCACCGACCTGGAGCAAGATTATAAAGAGCTGAATGGCATCCTCTCCGAATTCCATGCCGGTGCGGAATCGATCTGGCTCAAGCGGATGGGCCGGACGGAGGATGCACGGTGGTATGATGCCGTAGACCTTTCCGATACCAACGTGCTGATCCTCGAGTGGACCCACGGAAACAGTGACTTCCTCCGAGGCGTGGACATCCCCATCCTGCTGAACAGCACCCCGGAGCAGACCCGTGCCCACCGGCGCAGCCGCAGCCGGGACGGAAAGACGGACAGCGCCTTCACTACCATGGTCCTGGAGATCGAGCAGGCAGAGCTGGACCGCTGCGCCCATAAGGCGAAGATCATTCTGGCAAAAACCGGAGAAAATCTGACCTACGCCCAGTATCGGGCAGAAATGGAGGGATAATATGGCCCATCAGAATCCCATGGGCGTGATGCTCAACGCCTATCCGGACAGCATTGGCGGAACGTTGGGAGACATCGTAGCCGTTCTGAAACGGCCGGAGCTGAAAAATGCGTTTACCTCCTTCTATATCCTGCCCAGCATTTTCAACACGGACCTGGACCGGGGCTTTTCTTTGATCGACTACGGCCTGAACCGTCTGCTCTCCTCTCCGGAGGACCTGGACGATCTCCGGGCCATGGATATGGACCTGGCCCTGGATTTCATCCTGAATCATGCCTCCGTACTGTCCAAGGAATTTCAGGATATTCTGAAAAACGGAGACCGTTCCCCTTACCGGGATTTCTTTATTGACTGGAACCGATTCTGGGAAGGCCACGGAACCATGACCGCCCAGGGCTATATCCGGCCGGACCCGGAGCTTACACAGAATATGTTCTTCCGGAAGCCCGGTCTGCCGATTCTGATGGTACGTTTCCCGGACGGCCGGGATGTCCCCTATTGGAATACGTTCTACCAGAAGGTGGAATACGACCGGGTGGACCCCCAGGACCTGATGCAGGCAGCGCCTTTGCAATACGGAGAGGCCGCCCTGCTGTCCGGAATGGTCAATGAAGCACTGGATGCCGGAAAAGCTCCCGCCGAAATGGATTTTGGAAAGCTGAACGCTTATCGGGAAGCCGTATGCGCCTATCTGGAGAGCCGCCGGAAATATCTGGGGCAGATGGACCTGAATATCCGCTCTCCCCTGGTCCGGGACTACTATCAAAAAACGCTGGAGACCCTGGCCGGTTACGGAGCTGCCATCGTCCGGCTGGATGCCTTCGCCTACGCCCCCAAGGAGGTCGGCGCACGGAATTTTCTGAATGACCCCGGCACCTGGGAGCTGCTGGACCGGATCGCAGCGCTTGCAAAGCCCCTGGGGCTGACACTGCTGCCGGAAATTCACGCCAGCTACGGTGAAAAGACCTATGCACTGCTGGCCTCCAAGGGCTACATGGTCTATGATTTCTTCCTGCCGGGTCTGCTGATCGATGCCTTCGAGCAGCACAGCGGTGCCTATCTGAAGCGCTGGATTGACGAGATCACGCAAAATCACATCCGAACGGTCAATATGCTGGGCTGTCATGACGGCATTCCCCTTCTGGACCTGAAAGGGCTTCTGGACGAGGCGCGCATCGGAAGCCTCATCGATACGGTGGTCAGCCGGGGCGGTTATGTGAAAAACCTCCACGGTCAGAAGAACGTATATTACCAGGTGAACGCCACCTATTACAGTGCTCTGGGCGAAGACGACCGGCGGATGCTGCTGGCCCGGGCTGTTCAGATGTTCATGCCCGGAAAGCCCCAGGTCTGGTATCTGGATCTGTTCGCAGGCAAAAACGACTATGAAGCCATGCGCCGGGCAGGAAAAGACGGTCACAAGGAGATCAATCGGACCAATCTGTCGCCGGACGACGTTGCACAGGGACTCAAAAAAGAGGTCGTTCTGAGGCAGCTGGAGCTGATGCGGATGCGGAACACCTTCGCCGTGTTTGCCCAGGATGCCGAGATCACAGCCAAGGCTTCGGGAAGCACCCTGGAGTTGACCTGGAGCCGTCAGGGCGAAACCGCCGTTCTGCAGGCAGACTTTGCCTCCTGCGCTTTTACGGCATCGGTACGGGACGCAGGCGGGGAACGCTTCCGCCTGCAGCAATAAGCCACAATGCGCTCAGCCCCCTCTTAGCAGGGGGCTGAGCGCCTGCAAGGACAGGCTGATTCCCCTACGCAGGGGGAGCCGGCGCCTCGCCGGGGGATATCTCTGTTTTCAGGCATGAAAAAAGCACCTGCAGAATTGCAGGTGCTTTTCTGGGGTGGATAATGGGACTCGAACCCACGATCTTCAGAGCCACAATCTGACGCCTTAGCCAACTAGGCCATATCCACCATATTCTTTTAACTGGTACGCCAGAAGGGACTCGAACCCCCTACCTACTGCTTAGAAGGCAGTTGCTCTATCCAGATGAGCTACTGGCGCATATCAATGGAGCGGGTGACGGGAATCGGACCCGCGTATCCAGCTTGGAAGGCTGGTGTTCTACCATTGAACTACACCCGCGGACTGGCTGTATCAGCTTTTAGATTCTAGCATAGAAAAGCCAGTTTGTCAACTATTTTTCAAAATTTCCGGAATTTTTTTGTAGATCACGTCCGCCACGGCCCCGTCGTCGCAGCCGCAGACCCGTTCAAAGGCCCCGGCAATAACCCCGTCCGCCGGAACATAGGCAAAGTCTGCTCCTTCCAGCATGGGCCGGTCGTTCTCCGCATCCCCCACACAGACCAGGATTTTCCGGCCCATTTGGGCCTGTAAATTCCGGGCGGAGCGTATTTTCGACACACCATTGGCCTGCACGTCCACGATTCTCGGCGCTGCCCGGAATACCGCTGCCTTTCCGGCGTAAGTATCCTTCAGCCACTGCTCCACGGCGTCCATTTCCGCCACTTCCTCCGCCGTGGCATGGAACAGAGAATCCACACTGGCGTGCTCGTCCAGATAGCCGAACAGGGAGAATTTCAGGAACGGCTCCGCCGGGTCCCGCTGGGACAGGGGCGCATAATCGCACTTCATAAAATCATAAAAAGCCTTGACCCCCGGGGTGATGCGGTTGCAGAAGTGGGCCGCCACCCCCTGGACCTCCAGATTCAGGTCCGGGTATTTTCCGGACACCTCCGAGACCACCTGCTCCAAAGGCACGGGAATTTCCCGGATGTTGTCCAGCCTCCCGTCCTGCCAGGTGGCCCCGCCGTTATAGAGGAGGAACGGGGCACTGTGGGGCAAAGTATAGAGATACTGCCGGAAGGTAGGGATGCTCCGGCCGGTATTCACCGTGAAGGCCCCGCCGTTTTCCATAAAATAGGCGATGGCTTCCAGATTCCGCTCCGGGATGGTGGAATTCTGGGCGGTGAGGGTCCGGTCAAAATCCACGGTCAAAAGCACGTCGGAAAACAGCATCTCATTGCATCCTTTCTAGTTTCTCCAGGACCTGCTGAAAATACGCCGGCAGCGGCGCATACACCAGCACGGGCCGTCCGGTCCTGGGGTGGGTAAATTGCAGAAGCGAAGCGTGGAGGCATTGGCTGGACTGGCCCAGCTCCGGCTTTTTGTGGCCGTAGACGGTGTCCCCCAGCAGCGGGTGGCCGATGTAGGCCATGTGGACCCGAATTTGATGGGTCCGGCCCGTCTCCAACCGGCAGCGGATGTGGGTATAGCCCTTGTAGCGCTTCACCACTTCATAATGGGTCACGGCGGGCTTGGAATTCCGGGTGATGACGCACATTTTCTTCCGGTCCGAGGGGCTTCGGCCGATGGGCGCATCCACCGTGCCGGTGTCGTCCTTCAGATTTCCGCAGACGATGGCGTCGTAGGTCCGGCACATGGTATGGTCCTTCAGCTGGGAAGCCAGAACGCTGTGGGCCAGGTCGTTTTTGGCAATGGCCAGCAGGCCGGAGGTGTCCTTGTCAATGCGGTGGACGATGCCCGGCCGCAGAACCCCGTTGATGCCGGAAAGGCTGTCCCCACGGGCATACAAAAGGCCGTTGACCAGGGTATCGTCCTCATGTCCGGCAGCGGGGTGGACCACCAGCCCCTTGGGCTTGTTGACGACCAGCACGTCCTCGTCCTCGTAGGCAATTTCCAGGTCCATTTTCGTGGGCACCGCTTCCAGGGGCTTCGGCTCCGGGATGGTCACATCGATGGCGTCCCCCGGTTCCAAGCGGTCATTTTTCTTCCCCGGCTTGCCGTTGCGCTTCACGCAGCCCTCCTCCAGCAATTTCTGGGCGGCGCTGCGGCTCAGGTCCTCCACGGACCGGCTCAGAAAAGCGTCCAGCCGCTCGCCGGGAGTGTCGGCGTATAAAATCATGCTTTGGCGTCCTTCCAAAAGTTCTTGTTGAAGAAGATCAGGTGGATGAGCAGGGCGGCACAGCCGCAGGTGATGAAGCAGTCTGCCACGTTGAACACCGGGAAGGAAATAAACTCCGTCTCGATCATATCCACCACATAGCCCAGCCGCACCCGGTCGATGATGTTGCCCAAGCCCCCGGCGTAGATGGCGGTGATGCACCAGCGCTCGAACATGGTCAGAGGCCAGCGTTTTCTAGAGAATTCCCAGATGATAAGGCCCGTAAAAACGGCAAAAATCACCACGAACAGCCAGCGCATCCCCTCAAAAGAGGAAAAGGCGGCACCGGTGTTCTGGACGTAGGTCCAGTGAATGAGGCCGGGAATGGCGGGAACCCGGGTGTAAAGGGGGATGTTCGTCACCACCAGATATTTTGTCACCTGATCCGCCGCCACGATCAGCGCCGCGAACAGGGCCATAAAGCCATAAATCATAAAAATGTCCCTCCGGAACGATACTTCTGGGGTTATGATAGCATTTCCCGGGGGAAAAGTCAATGGAGAAGGCGGTGTCCCCGCACAATCCCCGGCGGAGCTTTGTAGGGGCGGGCGAGGCGTATAGAAGTCGGTGCATCGGGGCGTGTCTGCGCCCTGCAAACAAAATCGGGCGTGCCGGACGTCCTATATCCGTTTATCCCACTGCCAAGTACCGCTGCTCCACGGGATATTCCACGACTGCGGCGGGGAAATTTCCCCTCCCTTTGACAGTTCCTACCAATTTATTCCGGCGGGCCAAAAATTTCTTACAATTCTCCGCTGCGCTGGTATAATGGGTCCCGTTGTGTATTGAGCGATCCACCGAAAGGAGGTCCCGGCGAAGAATACATCTCTTGCCCAAGTCTTCTGCGCCTGCTTTTGCAGGCTGTACTTGTGAAAACAGCATGAGAGTAGTAAAAGTAGACCGTTCTATCTGGCTTTCCAGCAAAAGACAAATTACTATATAGACTCCGAAAAACGACCGGATCATTGGATAAATAAAGGGAGGACAGGTTTCTGCCCGATCATAAATAATACAATATAAGGCGGGTTTGTTCAGCAAGTACAATTACTTTTTTATTGTGAAAATGGAGTGTTAAAACGATGAAAAAACTAATTGTATTTACTCTTGTACTTACTGTTTGCTTTACTCTTCTGGCAGGCTGCGCCAAGTCTGCCGGGACCCCCTCGGATGAGATGAAGATCCCCTATTCCTGCGACCTGAGCCCCGACGACGGCGCGGACAGCGTGGAGCGCCAGGGCGACCATCCCGACAGCCCCTATTTCAAGGCCCCGGACTTTTACAACATGAAAAGCACCGACACCTTGACCATCCTCACCAACTTCAAGACCCAGCAGCAGACCAGCGAATGGAGCTGCGGCGTCAGCAGCGTGCTGATGATGCTGGAGTGGTACGGAAAGCGGGGAGACTACAGCGAAGAGACTCTGGCCCAGTTCCGCAGCAACGGCCTGACCCCCGGCGCCACCTCCATGTCCGGCATGGTGGAGATGTTTGAGGGCGTGGGTGGATTCGACGTGTTCTCCACATTGGACTGCCGGGATACGGTGGCGGAAGTGTTCACCTTCGACTTCATTCAGCAGACCCTGAAGGAAGGCAACCCCATCGCCATTGGCTGGAACGACTGGGGCGGACACTGGCAGGTCATCATCGGCTATGATACCATGGGCACGGAAACCACCCAGGACGATGTGATCATCGTCGCCGACCCCTACGATACCACCGACCACAACCAGGACGGCTACGGAATTTACAGCGCAGAACGGTTCCTGTACAACTTCACGTTCTACAATTTCTTCAGCGAGGAAAGCGGAGAACCCAATGATATGTGCTTCTTGGTGGCAAAGCCCGCTGAAACACAGCCCTGAAAAGAACGTATTCTCCGGGCAATTCAATACACACGGCATTGTAAAAACGCAGGCTCTCTCATGGAAAGACCATGGGAGAGCCTGTTTTTGCTTACGATAGGGACCGTCCGAATGCCTTCCCCTCCAGGGGAAGGTGTCACGCCAAAAGCGTAACGGATGAGGTCGAAGGTAACAGCGTCGTACCAACTTATGGTGATAATCGATCGCTTCGACCTCATCAGTCGCAACTGACGTTGCGACAGCTTCCCCTCCAGGGGAAGCCTTCCTCTCTCCCGGAAGTCTTAATGTCGATTTTACCGTTCTGGCAACGTTAGCTGGCGGGCGGGGCATGCCGCCGCCCCTACACGCAATAACGATGCTGCATCCCGCCCTTCATCCGGCCCTTCGGGGCCACTTAGTAGCGGTATGACTGCCACCGGCAGTCATGAATATTTCTATTCGCTGCGCGGGGCATGCCCCCCAGGGGAAGGCATCCCTCAGAAGGTTCGGTACACTTCTACGACATCAAACCGTACACCCCCTCCGGCCCCTTCGGGGACACCTCCCCCTGCATGCCGGGAGGCTTACGCCCCGGCGGGGAGAAAAATCTCCTGCCGGGGCGGTGGGTATTTTGCGTATGCGTTTTGCGGATTTTATGTCTTTATTTCATGTATTTATCAATGGCCTCGCAGAGGTTGTCGATGGATTTCTGATCCCCGGCGGCCACGGCGTCCACCACGCAGTGGCGCATGTGGTCCTTCAGAATGACCTTGGCGGTATTGTCCAGAGCCGACCGGACTGCCGCCAGCTGGATGAGCACCTCGGAGCAGTCATACCCCTCCTCCACCATCCGCTTGACCTTTTCCAGATGGCCGACGGCACGGGCCAGCCGGTTCACAACGGCCTTCTGATTCTCGTGGACGTGGCCGTGGGAATGGGGCAGGCCGTGGGCGTGCAGGTAGGCGTGCTCCTCCTCGGACAGGGCTTCGTGAACGTGATCTTCCATGGGTCTGCCTCCTTCTTCAAAACTTTTCCTATTATAACCGATTTTTCGCCCCATCACAAGCCCACCGGGGGGATTTTTTCAGATTTCCTTTGACGGATGGGCCTGCTTCTGATATAATGCTATGTTGATAAGAAATCCCCCGAATTTTTCGGGTTTTGGAGGAATACCCCATGAGAATGCGGAAAAAAGCAAATTTGGAGCCCCGGATGGAGGCCTGCGCCGCCTGGCAGGTGAAGGACCCGGTGGCCATGAAGGGTTCCTGGCGGAGCCTGTACCCACAGGCCAGAGAGCTGTGGGTGGAAATTGGCTGCGGCAAGGGCAAATTCACCGTGGAGACCGCCCAGGCCAACCCGGACATCCTGCTCATCGCCATCGAGCGCTGCCGGGAGGCTATGGTTATGGCCATGGAAAAAGCGCGGGATATGGGCCTTAAAAACGTCTTTTTCGTGGACCTGGACGTGGCGCTGATGGAGGGCTGCTTCGCCTTCGGCGAAATCGACCGGATGTTCATTAACTTCCCGGACCCCTGGCCCCGGAGCAAGAACGCCAAGCGGCGGCTGACCTACCACACCTTCCTGAAAATGTACACCCGTGTCATTCGGGACGGGGGCGAAATCCATTTCAAGACCGACAACGCCAAGTTGTTCGAGTTCACTTTGGAGGAACTGGAGGCCGTGGGCCTGCCCACCAAGAATCTTACCCGGAACCTCCACGAAAACGGCATCGTGGGCATTATGACCGGCTATGAGGAGAAATTCCACGCCCTGGGGACCCCCATCAACCGCTGCGAGATCATCTGCCATCCCATCCCGGCCGAGGCGGAAGCATGAGCGAGTATCTGGCGGAAGCCTTTGACGTGGCGGTAATCGGCGCCGGTCACGCTGGCATCGAAGCGGGCCTTGCCAGCGCACGGTTGGGCTGCAAAACGGCGGTATTTACCATCAATCTGGATGCCGTGGGCAATATGCCCTGCAATCCCGCCATCGGCGGCACCGGGAAAGGCCACCTGGTCCGGGAACTGGACGCCCTGGGGGGCGAAATGGGCTACGCCGCCGACCATGCCTGCATCCAGTACCGGATGCTGAACCGGGGCAAGGGCCCGGCGGTCCATTCCTTGCGGGCCCAAGCGGACCGGCGGCGGTATCAGGAATATATGAAGCACACCCTGGAATTGCAGGAAAATCTCTCCCTGAAACAGGCGCAAATTGTCGAGATCCGCACCGAAAACGGGGCGGTTTCCGCCGTGGTCACGCAGTTGGGGGCTGTTTATCCGGTGAAGGCTGTGGTGGTGGCCACCGGGACCTATCTGGACAGCACTGTGATCACCGGCTCCTGTGTGTACCCCTCCGGCCCCGATGGGATGCACCCCTCTCAGGGACTGGCGGACAGTCTGCGCTCCCTTGGCCTGGAGCTGCGGCGATTCAAGACCGGCACGCCCCCACGGGTGAACCGGCGGAGCGTGGACTTTTCCAAAATGGAGGTCCAGCCGGGGGATGAAGCCCCCGAACCCTTCTCTTACCGGACCACCGGGTGCGTGAACAACAGCGCCGTGTGCTATCTGACCTACACCTGCGAGGCGACTCACGAGATTATCCGGGCCAATCTGGACCGGAGCCCCATGTATGACGGGACCATTTCCGGGGTGGGCCCCCGGTACTGCCCCAGCATCGAGACGAAGATCGTCCGGTTCCCGGACAAGACCCGTCACCAGCTTTTCGTGGAGCCTTGCGGGGAAAATACAGAAGAACTGTATATCCAGGGCTTTTCTTCCAGTATGCCGGAGGAGGTGCAGCTTGCCATGCTGCACACCGTGCCGGGACTGGAGCGGGCGGAGGTCATGCGGCCTGCCTACGCCATCGAGTACGAGTGCATCGACCCCATCCAGCTGTATCCCACCTTGGAGACGAAAAAAGTCCCCGGCCTTTACGGGGCGGGGCAGTTCAACGGCACCTCCGGCTATGAAGAAGCGGCGGTCCAGGGGTTCGTGGCGGGGGTCAATGCGGCGCTGAAAATTCTGGGCCGGGAGCCGATGATCTTGACCCGGGAGACCAGCTATATCGGCACGCTGATCGACGATTTGGTGACGAAAGGCACGGAGGAACCCTACCGAATTATGACCAGCCGGTCCGAGTATCGCCTGCTCCACCGGCAGGACAACGCCGACGCCCGGCTCACCTCCATCGGGGCGAAGATCGGCTTGGTAAGCCCGGAACGGCTCCGGGCGGTGGAGGAAAAATATGCCGCCGTGAAGCGGGAAGCCAAGCGGCTGGAAAGCACCGGCGTGGCGGAAAGCGAGGCTCTGAACGCCCTGTTGACCAGTCGGGATTCCGCCCCGGTGAAGGGTTCCGCCCGATTGGCAGACCTGCTCCGGCGGCCCCAGATCGGCTATGGGGACCTGGCGGCATTCGACCCGGAGCGGCCGGAATTGCCCAAGGCCGTCACCGATGAGGTGGAGATTCAGGTGAAATATGCCGGGTATCTGGCCCGGCAGGAGAAGCAGGTGGAGCAGTTCCGGCAGGAGGAGTCCCGCTTGCTGCCCGACGATCTGGATTATGCCGCCATTCCCGGCCTTCGGCTGGAAGCCCGGGAGAAATTGCAGCAGGTCCGGCCGGTGTCCATCGGCCAGGCGGGCCGTATCTCCGGCGTCAGCCCGGCGGACGTGGCCGTGCTGCTGATTTACCTCTCGGGGAGAGAGTAAGAAAAATCCCCCGGCGGGGTTTTGTAGGGGCGGGGCATGCCGCCGCCCCTACATTCGTGAACGATACTGCCTACCGCCCCTCATCCGTCTGCCCTGACGGGCAGCCACCTTCCCCCAGGGGAAGGCTATTTTTTCGCCTCGCCGGAACTTCTCCGGAAAAATCAAGATCAAACACACATTTGTCCTTGACATTCCCTGTGGGAAAGGTTACAATAGATTCGGTATGGTGTACACGGGGATTGTATAATTCGCTGTGTTTCATTTTTATCCGGCATTTGCCCGTTGGGTTTTTTGCGCCTCATGGCGTTTCTTTGTGTTGATATTGCCCGCCGGGGCTGTTCCCCGGTCGGTTTTTCTGCCAATTTTACAACATGGACGCACCCCATCGGCCCACTGCCGATTCTAAAAAGGAGGTGTGCTCAAAAAATATGGGACCGTTAAAGATCGTTCTGATCGTACTTGGCGTACTGGCGCTGTGTGCGCTGGCCTTTGCCGCAGGCGTCCTCTACCGCAAGCGTGTGGGCGAACGGGAGATCGGCTCTGCTGAGGAGGAGGCTACCCGCATCATCAACGAAGCCATCCGGGGCGGCGAGAACCGCAAGAAGGAGCTTCTGCTGGAAGCCAAGGACGAGATCCATAAATCCCGTACTGAGTACGAAAAGGAAGTCAAGGAGCGCCGGGCCGAGCTGACCAAGCAGGAGCGGCGGCTGGAGCAGAAAGAATCCACCCTTGACAAGAAAGCCGAGGCTTTTGAGCGTAAGGAAGAAGATTTGAATCGCCGCCTGGCCGATGCGGCGAACCAGAGGACCCAGGCCGAAGAGTACCGTCAGCAGCAGCTCACCAAGCTGGAAGAAATTTCCGGTCTGACCCAGGACCAGGCAAAGCAGGTCCTGCTGGACAGCGTGGAGGCCGATGTGCGCCACGATGCTGCCATGAAGATCAAGGAAATTGAGCAGCAGACCAAGGACGAGGCCGACGACAAGGCCCGGGAGATCATCGCTACCGCCATCCAGCGCTGCGCCGCCGATCATTCCGCCGAGACCACGGTCTCTGTGGTGCCCCTGCCCAATGACGAGATGAAGGGCCGCATCATTGGCCGGGAGGGCCGGAACATCCGGACCCTGGAGACCATCACCGGTGTGGACCTCATTATCGACGACACCCCGGAGGCCATCACCGTGTCCAGCTTCGATCCGGTTCGCCGGGAGATCGCCCGTCTGGCCCTGGAAAAGCTCATCCAGGACGGCCGGATCCATCCCACCCGCATCGAGGACTGCGTGGAGAAGGCCAAGAAGGAAGTGGACCGGACCATCCGGGAGGAAGGCGAGCGGGCCTGCTACGAGACCGGCGTTCACGGCCTGAACCCGGAACTGGTGAAAATTCTGGGCCGTCAGAAGTATCGGACCAGCTATGGTCAGAACGTGCTGAACCACTCCATGGAGGTGGCCCACATTGCGGGCCTCATGGCTGCGGAGCTGGGCGTGGATGTGGCCATGGCCAAGCGGGCCGGTCTGCTGCATGATCTGGGCAAGTCCATCGACCACGAGGTCGAGGGCAGCCATGTGCAGTTGGGCGCCGATCTGGCCCGAAAGTACAAGGAGAACCCCGTCATCGTCAACGCCATCGAGGCGCACCATGGCGACGTGGAACCCAAGACCGTCATTGCCGTGCTGGTCCAGGCGGCGGACGCCATTTCGGCGGCACGGCCCGGCGCCCGGCGGGAGAATGTGGAAAATTATATCCGCCGTCTCCAGAAGCTGGAAGAACTGACCGGCTCTTACCCCGGCGTGGAGAAGGCATACGCCATCCAGGCCGGCCGGGAAGTGCGGATTATGGTGAAGCCGGAGGAAGTCACCGAGGACAACATGATCCTCCTGGCCCGGGACATTGCCAAGAAGATCGAGGCCGAGTTGGAATACCCCGGCCAGATCAAGGTCAACGTCATCCGGGAGACCAAGGCCATCGAGTACGCAAAATAAACTCTGCCGAAGCAGGAAAAAACATGACCTCCCCGTGGAACGCCTATGCGCTCCATGGGGAGGAATTTTTGTTTTTTAAGAGAAAAGAGAAGAGGGAAAAGAGAAAAGTGAAGAGAAAAGGAAGGATAAAAATTTTTCTCAGAAGCAGGGAGGAGGTCCTTCTGAGGGAAGCCTTCCCCTGTGCAGGGGGAGCTTAACGCCTCGCCGGGGGGTGCGTTATTGGCCCACTTACGGCTTCGTCATTTTGCGGCGGGGGCAGGATATGTCTTATGATGTAAAATTTGAACTTTGTCCCGACATTTATCGGGAATCGGTTGACAGTGGCCCTGTTTTGTGATAACATACTAAAAGAAACGATGGGATTGTGCTGCAAGTTGCACAAAAACAACCTGCCGTTTTTGCCATTTCTCACAAATGCCCTCCGGACCCCTCCGGAAGGCCGAGACAGATCAGGAGGAAGATCGGAATGTCTATCCATCGCATTGAAGAAACTTACGACATCGTCGTTGTAGGCGGCGGTCTCAGCGGCATCTGCGCCGCTATTTCTGCTGCCCGCCACGGCGCACGTACTGCCATTGTTCAGAACCGGTCCATGTTCGGCGGCAACGCCAGCAGCGAGATCCGAATGCACATCGTGGGTGCCAGCTCCCACGCTGCCAAGAAGGACCTGGCCGAGACCGGCATCCTGATGGAAATCCTGCTGGAAAACAAGCGCCGGAACCCCTATGCCTGCTTCCCGGTGTTTGACAGCGTGATGTGGGAAAAGGTTCGTTTCCAGAAGAACCTGACATCCTACCTGAACACCAACATGGACGATGTGGAGATGGAAAACGGCTCCGTCAAGACCGTTATCTGCCACCAGAACTCCACCGAGACGGAGATCCGCCTTTCCGCCAGAATTTTCGTGGACGCCACCGGCCACGGCACCCTGGGCGTGATGGCCGGGGCCAAGAGCCGCATGGGCAGCGAGGGCAAGGCGGAATTTCATGAGGCCGATGCTCCCGACATGGCCAACACCGACACCATGGGCAACACCATCATGTTCTCCGCCGTGGACCGGGGCGAAAAAGTTCACTTCGTCAAGCCCGACTGGGCCTACACCTTCACCGAGGAGGACCTGAAATACCGGGAGCACAGCAACTCCGTGGGCTCCCATGCCGACGGCGGTAAGCTGGTGAAGTTTGAGGAAGGCTCCGGCCGTTTGCCTCACTTCTCCAACGTGGACAACGGCTACTGGTGGATCGAGCTGGGCGGCACGGCGGATGACATCATCAAAGAGAGTGAGGACATCCGGGACGAGCTTTTGAAGTGCGTGTACGGTGTGTGGGACCACCTGAAGAACCAGGGCGACCACGGCGTGGACAATCTGGACCTGGATTGGGTGGGCATGGTCCCCGGCACCCGGGAGAGCCGCCGCCTGGAAGGCAAATATATGCTCACGGAGAACGACGTCCGGGCCAACCGGGTGTTCCCCGATGCCGTGGCCTACGGCGGCTGGCAGATGGACCAGCACGTCCCCGGCGGCATCATGGACTTCGACAAGCTGCCCAGCCGCATCCTGAACTTTGACGGCTGCTACACCATTCCCTACCGCTGCTTCGTGAACAAGACCATCCCCAACCTGATGATGGCCGGCCGGGACATCAGCACCAGTAAGATGGCCTTCGGCTCCACCCGCGTCATGGGCACCTGCGCCATCGGCGGCCAGGCGGTCGGTACGGCTGCGGCCCTGGCCGTTGCCCACGGCTGCACACCGGAGGGCGTGGAGAATTACATGGACGAGCTGCAGCAGACCCTGCTGAAGGACGACTGCTTTATTCCCGGCTTCACCAACCACGACCCCGCCGACCTGTGCCGGAAGGCCACCGTTACGGCAACCTCCTGCAAGGCCGGTCTGGGGCCGGAGCAGGTCATCAGCGGCGTGGCCCGCCGGGTGGGCGAGGCCGAGAACTGCTGGGAGTCTGAGGACCTGACCCATGCGGCCCTGACCCTGACCCTGGAAAAGGCTGCCAAGGTCCATGAAATTCGGCTGACCTTCGACCCGAACCTGACCAGAGAACTGATGCCCTCCATGACCCGGAACGTCCGGGACCGTCAGGTGAAGGGCCTGCCTCACGAGTTGGTGAAGAATTACACCGTGGAGGCCCTGTCCGGCGGCGAGACCGTGTGGAGCAAGGATGTGGACAACAACAGCCAGCGGCTGAATATCCACGAAATTCCCGACGGTGTGGACTGCGACGCCATCCGCATCACCGTCCGGGAGACCTACGGCTACCCGGCGGCGAGAATCTTCGAGGTCAGAGCGTACTGAGAAATTTTGCGGCGAGGTAGGGACCGGGCCGAAGCACCGTCCAAAGGCTCCCGGCGTGTAGGGGGAGCTGTCATGGCGCAAGCCATGACTGAGGGGGTGTAATCTTCCGGCTTGCAGGAGACTATCGAACGAACGCTTCTACAAGAACCAACCGTACACCCCCTCCGTCACCTTCAACGCCACCTCCCCCTATACGCCGGGAGGCAAACGCCCCGCCGGGGGCGGTTTCAGAACCCGGCCCAATCTGCTTTTTCCGGATGGATGATTCCCTTGCTTATCCCCACTTTTGAAAGAAAGAGGTATCCCAATGTCAGCATTCACCGGCGCCTGCGGCGCAAATACGGTCTATTCCTACAATCTCTCCCGGCGGCTCCTGACCATTTCCGGCACGGGGCCCATGACCGACCTGCCGGATAACCCCCAGGGAGACTGGCGGGAAATTCTCGACGGCGTGGAGGAGGTCCTGGTGACGCCCGGCGTGACCACCGTTGGAAGCTCCGCCTTCTTTGCCGCTCCCAATCTTCGCTCCGTGACCCTGCCGGAAACCCTGCGGACCATCGGCGTGTATGCGTTCAGCCAGTGCCCCGTTCTGGAGGAGTTGACCATCCCGGAAGGGGTGGAGGCCATCCGCTCCAAGGCCTTCCGGCTGTCCGGCCTGCGGAAGCTGCACCTGCCCGGAAGCCTGAAATACATTGACATGAAGGCCCTGGAAGGGGTGGAGACCCTGGGAGAAGTGACCTACGCCGGCACGAAGGGGGAATGGTCCCGGGTGCAGATCAGCCCCGTGGCCCGTGGCAACGAGGCATTGACCACTGCGGCCATGACCTTTGCGCCCACGCCGGAAGTGCCTGAATGGGGCGCCCGGTTCCCGGAGGCGGCGGAGTATCTTCTCGATAACGACTTTTTGGCCCCGGATGCCTTTGCGGCCAACCGTCCGGGCATTCTGGACATCGCCGCCGAGGCCCTGTACCGGAAGGCCGGGGCACCGGGAATGTACATTTCCTCCCGTGACTGGTCCCGGCGGACGGGCATTGCCGCGGGAAGCCTGCCGGAGCTTTTCTACCGGTTCGCCCGGTTCAACGGCAAGGCAGGCGACCAGGACCCGGCTGCCTGGTATGCGTCCAAGGGCTATCCCACCCCGGACAACCGGGAAAACAGCGCCCGTGCCCTGGCGGCGTTCCTGCAAAGTGACGAGGCCCTGGCGGACCGCAGCGCAGAGCAGGTCCGGCGCATCCGGGAGCTGGTGGCCAATCAGGGCGATGGCCGGTTCCATGTGTTCATGCTGAACATCATTACCCCGGGTCTGAAGGGCAAGCCCGGCGACAGCACCCTCATGATCTTCCCCAAGGGCAAGACCATGCTCCTGGACGCCGCCGTAACGGCCAGCGGCCATTGGGTGGTAGAACTTCTGGAAAAGGCCGGCATCGACCGGCTGGATTATATGGTTGCCAGCCATCCCCACATTGACCATGTGGGCGGCATGGCCGAGGTCATCGATTCCCTGCATAAGCGGGGCGGCTCCATTGGCGAGTTCTGGTATCCCGGACGGGACTGCAAGGGCTATCTGGCGGAGATCCGGACCCATCTGGCGGAGGAAACTCCCTTCCGGTCCTTCGTGACCGGGGACGTGGAGACCATCGACGGTGTGACCATCCGGTTCTACAACCCCTCTCCGGAGGACCTGGTGGGGGTGGACGACACCGCCATGCTGGACGTGGAGACCGGTAATAACGTGTCTCTGGCCATGCACTTCACCTTCGGAAAGGCCACGTTCCTGACCTCCGGCGACCTGTATGCCGGAAAAGAGGCCTCCGTGGCCAAGCGGTTCGGTTCGGCCCTCCATGCGGACATTATGAAGGCCAATCACCATGGGGCCTATACCTCCAACACGGAAATTTGGCTGGACACCGTGGCCCCGAAGATCGTCTACGCCATCAGCGACGACGATGGCTGCTATGAACTGGTGGAGCGCACGGAAAAGCGGGGCATCGCCTATTACACCATGGGCATGGATGGCTCCACGCTGATTTCCGTGGACGAGAACCGGAATTTTGAAATTCTCACCCAGAAAAATTCCACCCTGCACCATACCTATAAGGGCATCATCGGGAGGATGTAAAATCTCCCGGCGGGGCCACCTTCCCCCGGGGAAGGCATTTCTCAGAAGGGTCGGCACACTTCCACGCCGTCCAACCGTACACCCCCTCAGTCACGGCGTTGCTGTGACAGCTCCCCCTGCACAGGGGAGCCTTACACTACGCCGGGGTGCGGTCAAAAAATCCCGGCGACAACTTATTCCCTGTTTGTATTTTCCCCCGATTGGGGCCGCAATTACCCATTTTATTATTTCAGGAGGAGAAATGTATGCAAACGACAATCAAACGGCTTTTGAGCCTGGTGCTGTGTCTGGCACTGGTCCTCGGCATGGGCTTGCCCACCGTGGCCCGGGCCGCCGAGACCTCCGGCACCACCGGTGACGTGAACTGGAGTTACGCCGACGGCGTGCTGACGCTGTCCGGCACCGGCGCAACCGCCACGGATTATGCCAAGGACGGCCAGCCCTGGCAGTCCTACATGACCCAAATTACCAAGGTCGTGGTGGAGGAGGGCGTTACCGTTCTGGGCAAGAACCTCTTTTACGGCGCCTCTGCGCTGACGGACGTGACTCTGCCCAAGGGCCTGACCAGCATTGGAGCCGAGTGCTTCCGGGCCACGGCCATCGAGTCCATTGACCTGCCCGACACCCTGACCAAGGTGGGCAACGGTGCTTTCCGGCTGTGCAAAAAGCTGAAGTCCGTGACCTTCCCGGACAGCCTGACCACCCTGGGCCGCACGGTTTTCTATGACGACAGCAGCCTGACCAGCGTGACCCTGGGCGGCAAGGACAGCAAGCTGACCACCATGGGGGACCAGGTATTTACCAATGCCGCCGCCCTGACGGCGTTGACCGTTCCTGCGTCCCTGACCAAGCTGACCGTCGACGACAAGGGCAAAGGTTCCTTCTATAAGGTCAGCGCCACCGCCATCACCTTCCTGGGTACCCAGGCTCAGTGGCATGCCCTGGTGAAGCAGGACAAGGCCCTGCAGACCGACGCCCTGACCGTCACCTGCTCCGACGGTAAATACGTTTACGGCGCTTATGTGGAGCCCACGGACCCGGTGGAGCCCACCGAGCCGGAAAAGCCTGAGAATCCCTCCGGCAAGACCGGCGACATCGACTGGACCCTGGACCTGGATACCGGTGTGCTGACCCTGTCCGGCAAGGGCAAGACTGCGGATTACAAGAACAAGAGCGGCCAGCCCTGGAACGACTACAAGCTGTCCGTCAAGAAGGTGGTCGTCGAAGAAGGCGTTACCTACCTGGGCGACCGGCTTTTCTATGAGGACAGGAATCTGACCGAAGTGGTGTTCCCGGCCACCAGCCTGACCACCATCGGTGAAGGCACCTTCCGGGCCTGCGACGGCCTCACCGAGATCACCCTGCCCGACAGCCTGACGACCCTGAAGCGGGTGGCCTTCTACCAGTGCATCAACCTGAAAAAAGTGGTCATTGGCACGGAAAAGAGCCAGCTGACCACCCTGAACGACCAGACCTTTACCAAGTGCAACAGCCTGACCGAGGTGGTTCTGCCCGCTTCCGTCGTGCATCTGGAGACGAAGGCCAACTCGGTCGCCGGTCCCTTCCATGTGACCCCGCTGGAGACCATCACTTATCTGGGGACCATCGCCCAGTACAAGGCACTGCTGAGCGGGACCGGTGTTGACGGGGGACCCAACTGCATCGAAAACATGAACACCGCCAAACTGCTGGTCCACTGCACCGACGGCGACTATCGCTACGGCCAGATCGGCGGCGGCATTTCCTACGCCATCACCGGCACGGCACTGGTGCTGAACTATGACGGCGAGGGCAGCGGCCTTATGGACGATTTCACGTCCTTTGACGAGGCTCCCTGGTCCGCCCAGGCCGGGACCATCGACCGTGTGGTGGTGAAGTACGGCGTGAAACGCATGGGCGCCAACGCTTTCTCCGGCCTCGCTGGCGTAAAGGACGTGGTATTCTTCGGCGCCGAGGCGGACTGGAAGGCCATCGAGGCCGCCAGCGGCGCAGGCAACGAGCCGGTGTTCTCCGTGCCCGTGTCCTACCCCCTGACCGGCTCCTGCGGCGGGAACGTGACCTATACCTATGAGCCCGTGAGCCGCACCATGACCATCTCCGGCACCGGCGAAATGTACAACGGCTGGACCTCCGGCTCTCAGACCCCCTGGTACTATGTCCGGGATGAAATTCGCCACGTCGTCATCGGCGAGGGCGTGACCTCCGTGGGCAGCTATGCCTTCAACGTGGGCCTCAGCGTGGAGAGCGTGGAGTTCCCCACTACATTGCAGTATGTGGGCACCTTCTCCTTCGGGCAGTGCTCCAGAATGACCAGCTTTACCCTGCCTGAGGGCCTGACCATCATCGGCTCCAAGGCATTCCGTGGCTGCTCCGCCATGACGGAAATTCACCTGCCCTCCACGCTGGTGAGCGTGGACCTGAAGGCTTTTGAGGACGCTACCGTTCTTTCCGATGTGTACTACAACGGCACTGAAAACGACTGGAGCAAGGTCCTTATCAGCACCTCCGCCTCCGGCAATGACAAGCTCATCAACGCCACCTTCCATTTCCTGAAAACCGATGCCCCCTTCTCCGACACCGAGGGCAAGGTGGCCGAGGCCGCTCTGTACCTGACCGGCCGGGGCTATGTGGACGTGACCGGCGAGGCCTTCGGCGCTGCCGACAATGCCGACCTGATGACCGTGGTGGAAGCCCTGTACCGGAAGGCGGGCAAGCCCGGTATGTACGAAAATGCCAAGCTGTGGGCCATCAACACCGGCCTCATCGACACCGCTTCCAATGAGACCCTGACCCTGGGGGCCATGGCCGAGCTGCTGCGGCGGTTCACCGAGAAGAACGGCCGCACCACCGGCACCGATGCCCTGGCCTGGGCCGCCGGGAACGGCTATCTTGCCGACTGCACCGCCAAGAATTCTGACGACACCCTGACCAGAGGGGACATGGCCCTGATCCTGGCCGCCTACCTGCGATCCGACAACGCCAACGCCGACCGGCTGGACGCCCAGCGGAAGGTCATCCGGGACGCCCTGGCCCAGGGCGGCGACGGCAGGATGTATGTGTTCGTGCCGGAGCTGAACGTGCCCGGTAAGGCCTCCAAGCCCGGCGACTGCACCTTCCTGGTGTTCCCTGACGGCGAGACCATGCTGCTGGACACCGGCGTGAACACCTGTGCCGACCAGATCGTGCAGCTTCTGAAGGACTTCGGCGTGAAGGAACTGGACTACCTGGTCATCAGCCATCCCCACATTGACCATGTGGGCGGAGCCGTGACCGCCGTGGAGTACCTCAAGAGCATCGGCGGCACCGTGAAGCATTTCTGGCACAGCCCTGCGGATCTGAAGAACTATGTGGCCAACGTGGAGGCCGTGCTGCCTGCGGACACCCAGAATGAGACGCTGCTCTCCGGCGAAGTCCGGGCCATCGGCAGCGTGAGTGTGAACGTGTACAATCCCGGCAAGGAATTCTATGATGCCTGGGTGGCCAGCGGCGACCGGTCCGACGGAGCCGTGAACAACGTGTCCCTGGCGCTGAAATTCACCTACGGCGGTTCCAGCTTCCTGTCCTGCGGCGACCTGTACACCAATCAGGAGCGGTCCCTGGCTGCGCAGTACGGCGATGCCCTCCGGGCCGACATCTTCAACACCAACCACCATGGCGCTTACACCTCCAACTGCGACGAGTGGCTGGATGCGGTGCAGCCCAAGGTCATGTTCGTGGAGTCCGATGACATCGGCGACACCATCCTGGCCCAGCGGGCAGCGGAGCGGAACTGCGCCTTCTACGCCGCCGGTCTGGACGGCGACATCCTCATCACCATGGGCAGCGCCGCCGACTACACCGTGACCTCCGCCCGGGATTCCGGCATCCGCAGCGACTACAACGGTTCCATCGGCAAGGAGGACCGTCTGCTGAGCCAGCCCGCCATCACCATCGGCGAGATCGGCACCCTGACCGACGGCGACGCCGACTTCACCCTGCCGGTTTCCGGCGGTGCGGAGGGCCTGACCTTCACCTATGTGTCCGACAATGAGAACGTGGCCACCGTGGATGAGAACGGCCTGGTGCATATCGTTGGGGCCGGAGACGTGACCATTACCGTCACCAAGTCCGGAGAGGGCTACGAGACCGTCACCGCCAGCGTGACGCTGACCGTGAACAAGAAGGCCGAGGAGCCCAGGCCCACCGAGCCGAAACCCACCGAACCCAAGCCCACGGAGCCGAAGCCTACCGAGCCCTCCAAGCCCGGCACCGTGACTCCGGCCACCGGCGACCCCATGGACGTGACCGCTCTGATGAGCGTCCTGACCCTGACCGCAGCGGGCATGGCAGTGATGCTGTTCCCCCTGCTTCGGAAGAAGAAAATCTAATATCCGACACAACACGATCGGCCCATGCGGAATTCCCCGCATGGGCCGGTTTTTTTAGAGAAGAGAGAAGAGCGAAAAGAGAAGAGAAAAGGAAAATTAAAAATTTTCTCAGAAGCGGGGAGTTGGTTCTTCTGAGGAAAGGCTTCCCCTGTGTAGGGTCGTGCCCCGCACAGCGAATGGAAATATCCATGACTGCCGGTGGCAGTCATATCTCTACTATGTGGTCCCGAAGGGACCGGATGAGGGGCGGTAGGCAGTATCGAACATGAATGTAGGAGCGGGGCATGCCGCCGCCCCTACAACGCATCGCCGGGGGACGGTGCGGGGAGAGAAAAGAGAATAGTGAAAAGGGAAGAGAACAAGGCAGGCGGCGATTTTCGCAAGAAAATCGCCGCCTGCCTTGGTGCGGGCAACAGGACTCGAACCTGCACGCTTTTGGCAGTGGAACCTAAATCCACCGAGTCTACCAATTCCACCATGCCCGCATGGTTTGCCTCTGATTTTTACACGGAGAGACATCCGAGGTGGGGCGTTTCGCCAATTCCACAGTTTATCAAAACAGGCAGACCTGTTCTGATTTCATAGTGTATTATTAATTGCGACATCGCAAGATTCTATCAATATACGGAAGAATCTTGTCACGAATTTGGCACCTGAGTTGCATATCTTCATTTGGGTCAAATAGTCGTTGAACAAATGATTCTCTAATATTTTTAAGTTCCTGCGTTGTCATCTTAGGAAAACTATTAAACCATTTCGCACTACCTACTTTAGGCTTCAAGAACTGTTTTAGAGCAGATAAAAAATCAAGCTTTCCCATTGCGCATCTCCTAACAGACTTTCATAAGATATGACATCACCCAGAGATTGCATGTCTGCCAATTCCACAGTTTATAAAAACAGGCAAGCCTGTTTTTAACAAGAAAGGGCTTATCGACTGGCCCAGAGGATAAAATCGACCTTTTTCACATCCGAAAGCTCCGCATCGGGGAACTGCTCATTGAAGAAATGCAGCTTCTCCACAGCTTCGTCGGTTCGATACCACTGAATGATGTGCTGATACAGCCGGACGATTTTGGAAAGACGGTCCTTCTCATAGGAATAGGGAGGGCGCAGGCCCAGGCTTTGCAGCACATACTTATCCCACAGGGGCATATCCGGATTCACCGTTGCCAGCAGCTTACTGCTGAAAGAGGCCTGCATCGTTCCGGTCTCCCGGTACAGATGGGTCAGGACATCTTCAAAGGTCAGCGCCGGGTCATGCTTATGCTGTTCCATGAAGGCATAATAGGCTTTGTAAAAACTGGCAGGGCGCTGGCGGATGCGGTAAAATCCGTTGAAAAAACGCTGAAAGTCAGCATCGGCGGAAACGTCCACCTCCTGGACCCGCTTCATGATCCAGTTATATTTTTCAATACTGCTCCCGACCCGGTCCAGGACCAGTTCCATAGAGATACCTCCCGAAAAGCCTGCAAAGGCGCAAATACCTACACCTATATAATACAGATTTCCCGGCGTTTGTCAATACCCTCTGCGGTGGGAAGAAAACGAACGCAAAAGTGCAGAAAACGAACAAAAATTACGAGTGATTTCCAGAAACTGGAAAGTAGAATTTCCAAATTCCCGAAAATCCGGACCATTGGGCCGGAACAGTGAAAATCCGCTTCCAATATTTTCCATTATTTTCAAGAAGTGTTGGCTTTTCTATTGACATTGTTTGAGATTCTGTTATAATAAATCTGAAAAGCATGGCGTTTCTTGTACGATTCACCTGCGTTTCTGAATATAGTTTGATTTGAATGAAAGAAGTCCGGTCCTGATGCGTTTGAACAAAACGCACCATATCGGCACATCAATTTTTAGAAAGAAGGATCTATTATGGGCATCCACAGCAACGAGCGGCAGGATAAGATCTTCTCCATGCTGGAAAGCAGGGGGAGAATGTCGGTATCCGATCTGGCTGAATACTTCCAGGTCACCGAAACCACCATCCGCCGGGACCTCATTACCATGGAGGAAAACCACCAGATCGTCCGCCGCAGAGGCTTTGCGGAACTGCCGCTTCAGGCCACCAGCGGCCTGCGCCGCCGCAACACTTTCCAGGAGGAAAAGCAGCGCATCGCCCGGAAGGCCATGGAGCTTATCAGCTACGGCACCACCCTGGCCCTGGACTCCGGTACCAGCGTGGCGGAGCTGGTCCACGTGCTGGCCGATGAGGGCCGGGATATGGGCATCGACGTGATCACCCCCTCCATACAGACCGCTTCCGAGACCTGCCGGTTCTTCCGGACCTCCATGCCCGGCGGCTATGTATTCCCGGACGAGGTGAGCATCGGCGGCATGAGCGCCGTGCGCTTCCTGGAGGGCGTCACCACCGACATCGCTTTCCTGGGCACCACCGGCATCTGCAATACCAAGGGCCTGACCGTTTCTTACCCCCTGATGATGGACGTGAAGCGGGCACTGCTGTCCAGCGCCAGCAAGAAGGTCGCACTGGTGGATTCCTCCAAGTTCCTGAGCCGGGGCATTTACACCTACTGCTCCTTCCGGGAGCTGGACACCCTGATCACTGTCCGCACCGAGGAAAACGCGCCCGTGCTGGATGAGATTGCCAAGCAGGGCGTGGAGATCATTCTGGCCTGATGGGATATGCGCTGCTGCTGACGCTGGCGGGGATGCTGCAGGGGGTCATGGTGTCCCTGAACGGCCAGCTGAACGGCTGGTTTGACCCGATTACCGTGGCGTTTTTTGTCCATTCTATCCCTACGGTGCTGCTGATCCTGTACTTGAAGGTCTACCGCCATGCGAAAATTTTCGCCAAGGCCAGCGTCCCGGCCTATGTGTTTGCCGTGGGACTTATGGGACTTTCCATTGTGTCCATCAGCTCCTACGTGACTGCCCGTATCGGAGCGGTGGCCTCCGGCTGCATTTCCAATGTGGTGAAAATGATCAGCGCTGCGGTCATCGACCATTTCGGCTTCTTCGGCGTGGACCGGCGGCCCTTCCGGTGGAAGGAGCTGCCCTGTTACCTGTTGGCCGTGGCCGGGACTGTGCTCATCGTTACGGGTTAGGAGGCGGCAGATGAATTTCTTGCTTTGCGCCGTTTGCGGCCTCATCAACCCGGTGAACAACATGGTCAACGTGAAGGCGGGCCAGTGTTTGGGCACCGCCCGGGGCGCTTTGGTGAACTATGCCGGTGCCACGGTGCTGTCACTCCTGGTGGTGCTGCTGACGGGCCACGGGAGCCAGCTGTCCCCGGCGTACATTGCCTCGGTGCCCTGGTATCTGTACCTGGGCAGCGTCTGCGGCCTGATGGCTTTGGCCATCATTATCAAGGCCACACCCAAAAGCGGGGCGCTGGTGTCCTCCGTGTGCCTGATTATCGGCAGCATGGGGATGTCCATGGTGCTGGACTATGTGTTCAGCGGACTGTTTTCCTGGCGGAAGGTCCTGGGCATCCTGCTGGTCATCGGCGGCGTCGCCTGGAAGCAGGCCGTTGCGGAAAACTAGAATCAGATAAGTGAAACGCCCTGCGCTTATCCGCAGGGCGTTTGATGTTTTTTTGGGGGGAACTCCCGGCGGAGCGATTGCCTCCCGGCGTGTAGGGGGAGGTGGGCCGCGCTTGCGTGGCTCGGAGGGGGTGTACGGCAGCAATTTTGCAGGGGACTATCGAACGATAGTCCTTACCATATTGCGAGCGTTCACCCCCTCAGTCATGGGCAATGGCCCATGACAGCTCCCCCTGCACAGGGGAGCCTTTTTCTCGGTTCCGGCGAGCCGTTACGTTGATTTTAACTGCTCTGGTAATGCAACCCGAGCGGGCGGGGCATGCCGCCGCCCCTACAAGGTATTTCGGGCTTTTTCAAAAGAATCAGCGGCGCATTTTGCGATGCGCCGCTGATTTTTCTGCCTATAAGCGGAGTTTTATCTCTTTCTCGCTTCCAGGCGCTGCAGCTTTGTGCGGGCGAACCGCTCCAGCTGGGGCACTACCAGGATGCAGGTCAGGGCCGCCGTAAAGCCGCCGTTGTAGAGGCAGAAGCCCCCGTGGAGGCTGGGCACAGTCGTTACCAGGCAGTAGTGAACCACGGCGGCGGCGAAGCCGTACCGCCAGCCGTACTTGGCGGTGATGGGGCTGAGGCCGTTGGCATAGCACAGGCCCACCAGAATGGCCTGGGCGTTGATGGCCTGGGCAAACTGGCCGCCGGTCAGGGCCGACACCCCCCGGAACAGGTAAGACGCCGCCACATAGCCCAGCAGGATGGGCCAGACCGTGGCCGGGTTGCTGCCGGAGTTGCAGGTGGCCAGCATACAGAAGATAATACCGAAGGTGATGCCGTTGAAGGCACCCCCCACCAGGTCGTAGTAGCCCAAAATCATCAGGCCGAACAGGCCCACGTTCAGCAGGAATACGGCGTTGCCGTAGGCAGCCGTCACGCTGGACACCTGGTCCTTTTCCGTGAGCATTTTCCAATAATCCTTCGCCTTTGCCCCCATAAGAAGGGCAAAAACGATGCAAAGCCCGAATACGATGCCGCAGAACAGATTCGCCGCCATGGCAGAGGCCACCTGCAGGGTCTCCCCTGCGGGAGCGGCAGGCAGAGCCACGCCGGGAGCCTTGTAGAGGACCGTTTGCAGCAGGAAGGCGGTCATGCCGATGGGCAGAGCGGCGGAATACAGGTCAAAGCCCTTGTGGACCTTGGGGGAATGGGCCAGTCCCGCAGGCAGGAAGAAGCCGATGCACACGCCCACCAGCACCGCCAGGCCCAAACCGGCCCAATGGAAGCCCAGGGCCTCGGCATGGGGATAGCGGAAGAGCATCTCGGAGATCAGCGGGGCGATGCCCGTGGAGAACAGCATGGCGTTCACCTGGCCGGAGAGCTTTTCCCGCTTCACGGCGGCATACAGCACCACGCCCAGCACGGAGAACCACATGTTCAGCACGTTGATGCCCCAGGAGCCGAAGCCCAGGGTCAGCACAAAGGCCAGGGTGGACACGTTGTTCACCGGGGCTTTCAGGAAATGATAAAGGCCCGTCAGCACAAAGCCCAGCAGGGCCATGTTCAGGAACGTAGCCGCAAATCCGCCCACCGCAAAATAGTTGGTGGAAATTTTGCAGGTGGAGGCCAGGATCTTCCCCAGTCCGGAGAGCATTTCGCCCCGGTCCGGCATACACACCGCTCCCACCAGAAAGCAGGTGGACAGGAACAGGAAAAACAGCTTCAAAAAGTCGGTTTCGGACAGTTTATTCAGTCTTTTCATGGCATTTTCTCCTTAAAAACAGGGGGACCAAGTTTGGCCCCCCTGCGTCCGAACGGAATTATGCCCGCTCTGCGGCCTCCACGACGTGCTTCATCAGCACGCTGGTGGTCACGCTGCCCACGCCGCCGGGCACGGGGGTAATGGCCTCCACGATGGGTTCCACTTCCTCAAACTTGGCGTCGCCGGCAATGGCACCCTTGCCGCCCTTGGCGTTGGGCTTCTCGGCGTCCCAGTTGATGGACACGTCGATGACCACCTGGCCGGGCCGGACGTACTCCTTGGTCAGGCTGCCCAGCACACCGGCGGCAGACACCAGAATGTCCGCATTCCGGGCGATCTCGGCGGTGTTGACGGTCTTGGTGTGGCAGACGGTGACGGTGGCGTTCTTGCCCATGAGCATCATGGCTGCGGGCTTGCCGACCACCAGGCTCCGGCCGATGACCACGGCGTTCTTGCCCTTGCAGTCAATGCCGTAGTAGTCCAGAATTTCCATGCAGGCGGCGGGGGTGCAGGGGGCAAAGCCCAGGTCGCTGCGGCCCTCGAACACGCCGGCGTTGGACAGGTCGGTCATGCAGTCCACGTCCTTTTTGGGGTCCAGACGGTTGCAGATCTCGGTCTGGTCGGCCTTGAGGTGCCTGGGCAGGGGCCGGAACATCAGCACACCGTGGATGGAATCGTCGGCGTTGACCTTGTCGATGGCGGCGAGCACATCGGCCTTGGTTGCGTCCTCCGGCAGCACGAACTTCACAACGTTCACGCCCACCAGCTCGGCCCGCTTCACGGCGCCCTTCTCATAGCTCAGGTCGCTGGGGTTCTCGCCTACCCGGATGATGCCCAGGGTGGGGGTCACGCCCTTCTCCCGCAGTGCAGCGGTGCGGGTCTGCAGATTCGCATTCAGCGCATCGGTAACTTCTTTGCCAAGCAGCAGCTTTGCCATAATTCTCGTTCTCCTTCAAATATAATTATTTCTGAATCAGTTGAAATTGGCCCGGACGGTCTTGAAAATCTCGTCGGCCTTGGCGCAGTAGGTGTCCAGCATCCCATTGGCCTTGGCGTTCATTTCCTCGGCAACGGTCCGGTTTTTCAGGCTCTTGGTATTGATGAACACATTCAGGCTGGCGGCCTGGAGGGCAGCCTTGCAGCACACGGCCCCGCAGCCCGCATCGGACACGGCCAGACGGGAGCCCTTTTCCGCAAACACGGCGATGCAGTCGATGGCCTGGCAGCACAGCTCCATGATGTGCATGGGCACGGCGCAGGCGGTGACGGTGGCCTCCTCCAGCACGGCGTCCCGGGTGGGATCGTCCTTGGGGATGCCGTAGGCCTTGGCCAGGGGCACGAAGCCCTTGTCGTCGGCCTCCACCTGGTCCAGAAGCTCGGTCTGCAAGGCGTCGCACCGGGCTTTCAGGGCGATGATCTCCTCCTCCACGGCGGCATACTTCTTCTTGCCTACGGTGAGGGAGCCGACCATATTGCCCAGGGCGGTGCCGATGGCACCCACCAAAGCGGCCGCACCGCCGCCGCCGGGAGCCGGGGCATTGGAGGCCAGGACCTCTACAAATTTGCGGCAGGATTCTTGGGTCATATCCATAATTGATTCACTCCTGTATGTTGATAAAAAGCCGGAAAAGCGCAGGCGGCGTGCGGCCGCCTGCGCTCGGTTGGGAATTTCTTAGAACAGGCCGCTGATCTTGCCGGTCTCGTCCACGTCGATACGCTCGGCAGCGGGGACCTTGGGCAGACCGGGCATGGTCATGATCTCGCCGGTCAGGGCCACCAGGAAGCCGGCACCTGCGGAGACCTTCACGTTCCGCACGGTGATGGTGAAGCCGGTGGGTGCGCCCAGCTTGGTCTGGTCGTCGGTGAAGGAATACTGGGTCTTGGCCATGCAGATGGGCATTTTGTCGTAGCCCAGCTCGGTGAGCTGCTTGATCTGCTTCTCGGCATTGGCGGTGAAGTTCACGCCGTCGCCATGATAGATGCGTTTGACAATGGCTTCGATCTTGTCCTTGATGGGCAGGTCCAGTTCATAGGAGAAGGAGAAGTCATTGGGCTGGTCGCAGAGCCGGACCACTTCCTTGGCCAGCTCGATGCCGCCTTCGCCGCCCTTGCCCCAGACTTCGGACAGAGCCACGTTGACGCCCAGTTCCTTGCACTTGCGCTCCACCAGAGCCAGCTCGGCCTCGGTGTCCTGGGGGAAGCGGTTGATGGCCACCACGCAGGGCAGCTTGTACACGGTGGTGATGTTCTCCACGTGCCGCAGCAGGTTGGGCAGGCCCTTCTCCAGAGCCTCCAGATTCTCCTTGCCGGTTTCGGCCTTGGGCACGCCGCCGTTGTACTTCAGGGCACGGACGGTCGCCACCAGCACCACGCAGGAGGGCTTCAGGCCCGCCATCCGGCACTTGATGTCCAGGAACTTCTCGGCACCCAGGTCAGCACCGAAGCCGGCCTCGGTGACGGTGTAGTCAGCCAGCCGCATGGCGATCTTCGTGGCAGTCACGGAGTTGCAGCCATGGGCGATGTTGGCGAAGGGTCCGCCGTGGACGAAAGCGGGGGTATGCTCCAGGGTCTGCACCAGGTTGGGCTTCAGAGCGTCCTTCAGCAGAGCGGCCATAGCGCCCTGGGCCTTCAGATCGCCGGCGGTGACGGGCTTGCCGTCCCGGGTGTAAGCCACCACCAGGCGGGCCAGACGGTTCTTCAGGTCGGTGATGTCGGAAGCCAGGCACAGCACGGCCATGACTTCGGAAGCCACGGTGATGTCGTAGCCGTCTTCACGGGGCATACCGTTGGTCTTGCCGCCCAGGCCGTCCACCACGAAGCGGAGCTGCCGGTCGTTCATGTCCACGCAGCGGCGCCACACGATCTGACGGGGGTCGATGTTCAGGGCGTTGCCCTGGTAGATGTGGTTATCCAGCATGGCGGCCAGCAGGTTGTTGGCAGCGCCGATGGCGTGGAAGTCACCGGTAAAGTGCAGGTTGATGTCCTCCATGGGGACCACCTGAGCGTAGCCGCCGCCGGCAGCGCCGCCCTTCACGCCGAAAACGGGTCCCAGAGAGGGCTCCCGCAGGGCCACCAGCACGTTCTTGCCCATCCGGCGCATACCGTCGGCCAGACCGACGGTGGTCGTGGTCTTGCCCTCACCGGCAGGGGTGGGGTTGATGGCAGTGACCAGAATCAGCTTGCCGTCGGGACGCTTCACCTCATTGAGGATGTTGTAGTCCACCTTGGCCTTGTACTTGCCGTACTGCTCCAGATACTTCTCGTCCACACCGGCGGTCTTGGCGATCTCGCTGATGGGGAGCATCTCGGTCTCCTGTGCAATTTCGATGTCAGTTTTGAATTCCATGATATGTACACTCCTTGTAAAAAATTTGCCGCTGCCGTTATGTGGCTCACGGCCCATACAGGACAGGCACGGCTGCCGTTCGTGGCTCACCGGGCCCTCTTGGAATCGGACAGAATCAGTATTTCTGTACCGATAAACATGATAGCATTTCCGGCCGGGTTTGTCAATGATTTTTTAGCGTTTTACGGAGATTTTTCAGAAAGCTTTCCGGGCATGAAAAAATCCCACCGGCAAAAGCCGATGGGAGAATTTCATGGTGACCCGTACGGGAATCGAACCCATGTTACCGCCGTGAAAGGGCGGTGTCTTAACCGCTTGACCAACGGGCCTGGTAGCGGCAATCTGATTCGAACAGATGACATACCGGGTATGAACCGGCTACTCTACCAACTGAGTTATGCCGCCATGTGTGGTCAAATGATCTCGGCACCGCCGAAATCAGCTTCCTTATTATATCCAAGCAAGCCCCCTTTGTCAAGAAGAATTTCTGAATTTTTCGCAAGTTTTTTGGGAATCCTTTCCAGTGAGGTGATTTTTATGAAAAAACGGCTTTTTTACTGGCTGACCCTGTTCCTCTGCGGCGGGGTGCTGTACGTGACCATTGAGCTTCTCTGGCGGGGATGGAGCCATTATTCCATGTTCCTGGCCGGGGGAATCGGCTTTCTGCTGCTGGGGCGGCTGACCAAGGACCGTCTGCCGCCCTGGGCGGAAGTCCTCATCGGGGCGGGCATCATCACCATGATCGAGTTGGCGTCGGGCCTTGTTTTCAACCGGAACTATACGGTCTGGGACTATCGGGACGCCCCGCTGAACCTCTGGGGGCAGATCTGCCTGCCCTTCACCCTGCTCTGGATGAGCGTCAGCGGCTTCGCCATGTGGGTCTATACCAAAATCGAACCGGCTCTGAGGAAGAAGATCTGGTAGAGCCCCGACGGTGCGAAAAAGCCCCCTATGCGCAGGGAGAGGCAGCGCGGATGTCGGTTCCTAAAAAAACGCCACCCCCGGGCGGAATCGCCTGGGGGTGGAATCGGGAATGGGGGATACCCTTATTTTTAATTCTTTCGGTGGTTTTTGCTTTGTTCACTCCGTCATGCGTTTGGCGACCACTACCAGGCGGCCGTTTTCCAGATCGTGGTCGCAGGTGGACAGGGTGATGAGCTTATCGCCGTAGGTGGCCGTGACGCCGGTATCGAACAGGGCCAATTCCTTGCATTTGGCTACATAAGCGTCGAATTCTGCCGCGTCGGCGGCATCCACGAACTCGTGATAGGTGAAGCCCTCACCCAGGGTGGCGGTGGTCAGGAACACGCTGACGATCTCGTAGGTGTGATGCTCGGACACGGTATCAAACGTAAAGGTCTTATGCTCCCGCCAGAAGGACTCCTTCTTGAACTCGTCCAGCTCATGGAACATGGTGCCGTCGATCAGGTGGTGGCCGTAAATGGTCAGGTTGTCCGAGGGCTTGAACACGTCGCAGACCTCCCGGACGTAAATGGTGCCGTGGTAGTCCACTTCCTCATCAAAGTTATTGTAGAGATAATAGTTCTCCGTCCGGGACTGGACCACGGGATAGTTGATGTTCGTACCGGGAATTTCGATCCAGCCCACCAGGTCCGGATTCCGCTTCCACAATGCCACATACTCCGGCAGTACCAACACGGTCTTGCCGGTCTCCGGATGGACCAGCTCCACACGGGGGTCTGCGGTGGGAGCGGTGGGGTCGTCGGGATTGGCGGGAGTGGCGGCGGAGGGAGCGGTAGCTTCCTCCTGCTGGGCCTGCTTCTTGATGTCCGCCAGGTCGTTGTAGACGGCTTTGGAGTCATGGGAGACTTTATAATAGTTGATGAGCTTGTAACCGGACACGCAGAACACGGCCAGAAACACGATCAAGAGGATGATGCAGAGTACTCGTTTCATGGTTTGGGTCCCTCCCAGGGTAAATTTACAGTATTATACCATGTCCGTATAAAAAAGTAAACCCGTTTTCCGGCGGCGGATAAGGGGCCTTTTCCTCGGGGGAGTGCTTACACCATTCCGGCGAAATCACCAAATTCTGCCGGGAATGTGCGTTTTGCGGACGGGGGTTTTCCCAAAGTTATCCTTGCAAATGCCGGTTGTTTTCGGTATAATGGAGGAAACAAACTTTGGAGGCTGAAATGGCAAAGCTATATTTCAAATACGGAGCCATGGGTTCCAGCAAGACCGCCCAGGCCCTCATTACCCGCTACAACTACGAGGAGAACGACCTGCGGGTGTGGCTCATCAAGCCCAGCGCAGACAGCCGGGACGGTGAAGCGGTCATCCGCAGCCGCATCGGCCTGGAGGGCGTGGCCCAGATTTTATCCCCGGAGGCAGATGTGCTGGAGATCTTCCGCACGGAGCAGCTGGGGCAGTGCGACGTCATCATTGTGGACGAGTGCCAGTTTCTGACGGAAGCGCAGATCGACCAGCTTCGTGCCATTGTGGACGAGCATAATGTGCCGGTGATGTGCTTCGGCCTGCGGACGGACTTCCAGTGCCATCTGTTCGCCGGGAGCCGGCGGCTCATGGAGGTGGCGGACACCATCCAGGAGATCAAGACGATCTGCGACTGCGGGGCCAAGGCCACCGTCAACGCCCGGATCGACTCCGAGGGCCACATTGTTACCCAGGGCGAGCAGCTGTTCCTGGGCGGCAACGACAGCTATATCGCCATGTGCCACAAGTGCTGGGTCCGGGGCATCCGGGAGCACAAGGTCATTCGCCTTCATGGTCAAAGAAATTGAAAGGAGTTAATTTTATGGAACTTTCTGAAATCCTCTCCAAATGCGACCATACCCTGCTGAGCCAGACCGCCACCTGGGCGGAAATGAAATCCATCTGCGACGACGGCATGAAGTATCACACCGCATCCGTCTGCATCCCTGCCTCCTACGTCCGTCAGGCCAAGGAGTACGTGGGGGACAAGCTGGCGATTTGCACCGTCATCGGCTTCCCCAACGGCTATGACACCACCGCCGCCAAATGCTTCATGGCCACCGACGCCGTGGACAACGGGGCCGATGAGGTGGACATGGTCATCAACCTGGGCTGGGTGAAGGACGGCAAGTTTGACGCCGTGGAGCAGGAAATTTCCGCCATCAAGAAGGCCTGCAAGGGGAAGCTTCTGAAGGTCATCATCGAGACCTGCCTGCTGACCGATGAAGAAAAGGTCGAAATGTGCCATGTGGTTACCCGGTCCGGGGCCGACTACATCAAGACCTCCACGGGCTTCTCCAAGGCGGGCGCTACCTTCCACGATGTGGAGCTGTTCGCCGCCAACGTGGGTCCCAATGTGAAGATCAAGGCCGCAGGCGGCATTTCTTCCCTGGAGGATGCAGAAAAGTTCATCGCTCTGGGGGCTTCCCGGCTGGGTACGTCCCGCATCGTGAAGCTGGCAAAGGCTATGGAAGCGTAACATACGCTGAAATATCATAAAAATCTAACTAACAGGAGGAGAACCCAATGTTTCAGACACCTACCCCCCACATTTCCGCCAAGCCCGGCGACTTCGGCAAGACTGTGCTGATGCCCGGAGACCCCCTGCGCTCCAGATTCATTGCGGAGCATTTTCTGGAAAACCCCGTGCTGGTGAACAATGTCCGTGGCGTTCAGGGCTACACCGGCACCTATAAGGGTGTGAAGGTCAGCGTCATGGCCTCCGGTATGGGGATGCCCGCCATCGGCATTTACTCCCACGAGCTTTTCAACGGCTACGGCGTGGAGAACATCATCCGGGTGGGCTCCGCCGGGTCCATTCAGGAGCATATCCATCTCTATGATCTGGTGCTGGCCCAGGGCGCCTGTACCGACTCCAACTTCGCCGCCCAGTTCCATCTGCCCGGCACCTTTGCCCCCATTGCCTCCTTTGAGCTGCTTTCTGCGGCCGTGGAATCTGCCAAGGAGCAGAAGGCAACCTATCATGTGGGCAACGTGAACTCCTCCGACGTGTTCTACGGAGATCACGAGGGGGTTCCGGAAGGACTGGACAGCGTGTACGGCCTGAAAAAAATGGGCGTCATGGCCCTGGAAATGGAGGCCGCCGCCCTGTACATGAACGCCGCCCGTTACGGCAAGCGGGCACTGTGCATCTGCACCATCTCCGATCACGTACTCACCGGGGAGGAAACTACCTCGGAAGAACGCCAGACCGCTTTCACCACCATGATGAAGGTGGCTCTGGAAACAGCAGTTAAAATGGAAGGAAAGTAAAGCAACATGAAACGCGTATTCTTGATCGTATTGGATTCCTGCGGCTGCGGGGCAGCCCCGGACAGTGAAAAGTTCGGCGACATCGGGGTGAATACCCTGCGCTCCTGTGCCACGTCCCAGTATCTCTCCGTGCCCAATATGATCTCTCTGGGCCTCAGCGACATCCCCACCGTGGACTATCTGCCTACCGAGGCCCATCCCACCGGCGCTTACGGCCGCATTCAGGAGCTGTCCGCCGGTAAGGACACCACCATCGGCCACTGGGAGATCGCCGGCCTGGTATCCCCCCAGCCCCTGCCCACCTATCCCAACGGGTTCCCGGAGGAGGTGCTGAAGCCCTTCCGGGAGGCTACCGGCCGGGGTGTACTGGCCAATGCTCCCTGGTCCGGCACGGAGGTCATTCAGAAGTACGGCGATGAGCACTGCAAGACCGGCGACCTGATCGTCTACACCTCCGCCGACTCCGTGTTCCAGATCGCCGCCCATGAGGACGTGGTGCCCCTGGAGACACTGTATGAGTATTGCCGCATCGCCCGGAAAATCCTGGTGGGCAAGCACGGCGTGGGCCGGGTCATCGCCCGCCCCTTCGTCGGCACCTCCGGCCACTACACCCGGACCGCCAACCGGCACGACTTCTCCCTGGAGCCGCCCAAGCCCACTCTGCTGGATGCTGTGAAGAACGCCGGGCTGGATTCCATCGCCGTTGGCAAAATTTTCGACATTTTTGCCGGACAGGGTACCACGGAACACGTCTACAACAAGTCCAACGCAGACGGCATGGCCCACACCCTGGACTACGCCAAGAAGGATTTCCACGGCCTGTGCTTCGTGAATCTGGTGGACTTTGATATGCTCTACGGCCACCGCCGGGACATTGACGGCTACGCCAAGGCCCTGACCGAGTTCGACACCTGGCTGCCCAGCCTGCTGGAACAGCTTGGCGAGGACGACATGGTGATGATCACCGCCGACCACGGCTGCGACCCGGCCTATACGGCCACCACCGACCACACCAGAGAGTATATCCCCATTCTGGCGGCGGGCAAGAAGATCAAGCCCACGGCCCTGGGAACCCGGGTAGGCTTCTGCGACATCGCCGCTACCGTGGCCGAGGCTCTGGGCGTGACGCTGGATACCCCGGGCAAGAGTTTCCTGAAGGAAATCCTGTAAGAAAAACCATTCCCAAAATTCCGCCGGAGGCGCAAGTCTCCGGCGATTTTCAAAAAAGGAGCTGTTTCTATGACGGATATCGAAGCAAAGGACCTCTGCGCCCGGGCCGTGGAGGCCATGGGCCACGCCTACGCGCCCTACTCCGGTTATAAAGTGGGGGCGGCACTGCTGTGCGCCGACGGCACGGTCTACCAGGGCTGCAACATCGAAAACGCCTCCTATACCCCCACCGTCTGCGCCGAGCGCACCGCCTTCTTCAAGGCCGTGTACGACGGCCACCGGGACTTTACCGCCATCGCCGTCTGCGGCGGAAAAGACGGCGTGATCACCGGGGCCTTTCCCCCCTGCGGCGTGTGCCGCCAGGTCATGCGGGAGTTCTGCGAAGACGATTTTCTCCTCTGCTTTGTGACCCCGGAGGGTTACGAGACCCACACCCTGGCCGAGGTCTTGCCCTTCAGCTTCTCCGCAAAGACCCATATGCAACTCTAAGAAAAATATCTGTTTCTTTCCGGGAAACAGACAAAGAAATTTTCAAATGTTTCTCCGGAAACAGTTGATTTTTCCTGTGAAATATGCGAGAATAAACGTGGTATCTTGAATACCGGAATTTGATTTTTGGAGGTTTGCAAAATGAAAAAGATTCTGGCACTTCTGCTTGCTGCCATGATGGTCGTCTGCGCTTTCGCAGGCTGCTCCACCAGTGACGGCAAGGGAACGACCCCCGCAACCAACAACACCACCAAACCCGCCGACACCACTCCTGCCGATACCAAGGCTACCGAGCCTGCGGACACCGACAAGCCCGTGACCGGCACCGTTACCAAGGTGGCTCTGGTCACCGACGTGGGCACCATTGACGACGAGTCCTTCAACCAGGCTACCTGGGAAGGCGTGAAGGAATGGTGCGAGAACAACGGCATCGACTACACCTACTATCAGCCCTCCGAGGACTCCACTAGCGCCCGTGTGGCTTCCGTGGGCCAGGCCGTGAACGAAGGCGCTGACACCATCGTTATGCCCGGCTACCTGTTCGGTGAGACCGTTCTGACCGTGCAGGATATGTACCCCGACGTGCATTTCATCGCCGTTGACGTGGCCGCCGGCGACCTGACGCTGGATTACAACACCTACTACGATCCCTCTGCCAACGTGGCTTGCCTGACCTTCTCCGAGGAGCAGGCCGGTTATCTGGCCGGTTACGCTGCCGTGAAGGACGGCTACACCAAGCTGGGCTTCCTGGGCGGCATGGCCGTTCCCGCCGTTATCCGTTACGGCTACGGCTTCGTGCAGGGCGCTGACGCTGCCGCTGCCGAGCTGAATAAGGACATCGAGATCAAGTACACCTACGGCGGCCAGTTCCAGGGTTCTCCTGAGATCACCGCCAAGATGGAAGGCTGGTACCAGAACGGCACCGAGATCGTCTTCGCCTCCGGCGGCGGCATCTACACCTCCGCTCTGGACGCTGCCAAGAAGACCGACGGCGCCAAGCTGATCGGCGTGGACGTGGACCAGAGCTACATCGACCCCGCTTACTTTGTGACCTCTGCCATGAAGCAGCTGAAGAACGTCACCATGACCGTTCTGGAAGCTCTGAACAGCGGCAGTTGGGAGACCTACGGCGGCAAGGTGACCAACTTCGGCCTGCAGGAAGGTGAGTATGTGGGCCTGCCCACCGCTGATTCCTCCTGGAACTTCAACACCTTCACCAAGGACGAGTACAACACCGTTCTGGAAGGCATCCGTTCCGGCAAGATTGCCGTTGACAACAACTCCGACAGCACCGTGACCCCCACCGTGTCTGCTCACACCAGCGTGGACTACATCGGCTAAGCATTTCTGCCCAAGAGGGCCCTTCGGGGCCCTCTTTTTTCGTAAGGAGCCTATTTTATGTTTCGGGAAATGAGACGAAAAAAGCAGGCCATCGATGAGACGGCCTGCCTGGAGATTCTGAAAAAGGAAAAGCGGGGCGTGCTGTGCATGACCGCCGACGGCTGGCCCTACGGCATCCCTATGGACCATGTGCTGCTGGACGGGAAGCTGTATTTTCACTGCGCCAAGGCCGGGAAAAAGCTGGAGGCCTTGCGGGAGGACGACCGGGTGTGCTATACCGTCACCGGCGAGGGGCGGCGGGGCGAGGGCTGGCCGCTGCATTTTGAGAGTGTGCTGGTGTTCGGCCGGATGCGGGAGATTCGGGACTCGGAAATGATCTGGAAGGTCTGCCGGGCCCTGACCGCCAAATTCACCGACGAACCGGAGTACGCCGAAAAAGAGTGGGCCGTCTCCGGCACGAAGCTGTCCTGCCTGGAGATCACCCCGGAGCATATCACCGGAAAAAAAGTCACGGAGCGGTAAACGCAACGGAGAAATCTCCCGGCGAGGCGAAAAAAAGCCTTCCCCTCCAGGGGAAGGCTTTTCTCAGTCCCGGCAGGTTTTGCGTCGATTTTTACCGCTCAAACGTCCCAGGCTGGCGGGCGAGGCATGCCTCGCCCCTACAAACAAAATCGGGGTGCGGTCCGTCCTCAAAATCCCTACGACCCCTCCGGGAACAATTCCGTCAGGGGGGCGAAGCGGTAGCCCATTTGCTCCCAGCGGGTGAGCAATTCGTCGAGGATTTCCCCGTTGGTCCGGGAAGTAGAGTGCAGCAGCACCACGGCCCCGTTATGGGTCCGGGGCAGCAGCTTGGCGAAAGCCTGCTCCGCTGTGGGCTGGGCATCGTTGTTCCAATCCACATAGGCCAGGCTCCAGAAAACCGTCTTGTAGCCCATGGCCTGGGCCTCCTTCAGGTTCTCCTCGCTGTAAATCCCCTGGGGCGGCCGGTAAAATTTAGAAATTTCCTTCCCGGTGACGGACTGGTAGAGTTCCTCCAGGTCCGTCAATTCTTTTTGGAACACCGCCGGGTCGGTCAGGGCACTCATGTCCCGGTGGTGCATGGTGTGATTGCCCACGATATGGCCCTCCTCCACCATCCGCCGGACCAGGTCCCCGTTCCGCTGCAAATAATTCCCCACCAGAAAAAAAGCCGCCGGAGCGTTGTGCTTTTTCAGAGCGTCGAGGATTTTCGCCGTGGAGCCGTTTTCGTAGCCCGCATCGAAGGTCAGGTACAGGACCTTCTCCTGGGTGTTGCCCAGGTAGGCCGCATCGTATCGGGCCAGCTGGGCGGGTGTGGCGTTGCCGATGGGCGCAGCCCCCTCCTGCTGAAAGCTCAGACCCCAGCTGCCCGTGGGCATGGCTTCGGGCGAAAAAATCGCCAGTCCCAGAAGCAGGGCCACCCCCAGGGCCGCAATGGCCAGCTTGCCGTTTCGTTTCCGCATATCGTGTCCCCCTTTTGCGCTATCCTATGCGCCGGAAAGAGCGGAAATTCCGGTTGCTTTTTCCGGTGGGTGTAGAGTATAATAGAGAAAAAGAAAGGGGGCGGCGGCAATGGACGATACCGCATCCGTCTGCCGGGGCAGCCTGCTGGGGCTGGCGGTAGGCGACGCCATGGGTTACGCCGTGGATGCCAAGAATCTGGAGGAAATTCACCGGGACTACGGCCCCAGCGGTCTGCTGGGCTACGATCTGGTCAACGGCTATGCCGACGTGACCTCCCACACCCAGCTGGCGGCTTACACCGCCAACGGCCTGCTCGTTGCCTCCACCCGGGGGCAGCTCCGGGGGGTCATGGCGCCCTTCGTGCGCTATATCGCCATGGCCCAGCAGGAGTGGAGCAAAATCCAGGTGCTGCGGCGCTTGCCGGAGGCTACCAGCTGCTGGATCAGTCGTGTGGAGCATTTGCGGCGGCGGGTCTGCATGGATACAAGAATGTTGGACGTGCTGAATAACGGCCCTCTGGGCACCGTGGAGGACACGGTGAACGATTCCACGGAAAGCTCCGCCCTGAGCGCAGCGGTGAGTGTGGGCCTGTTTTTCCATCCGGACCGGATGAAGCCCACGGAGGTGGGCCGCCTGGGGGCTGAGGCGGTGGCCCTGACCCACGGCAGCCCGGAGGCGTTCCTGACCGGGGCCTGGGTGGCCTACACCGTGGCGGGCATCGCCCAGGAAGGGGCCTTGGCCCTGCGGGACCAGTTCGTCCAGGCGGCGGAGGCCGTGGCGGCCCAGTTTTCCCGGCAGTTCCCTCAGGCCATGAAGCTGAAGGAAGCCGTGGGCCGGGGGGTCCGGATGGCGAAAAACGGCCTGATGGAGCCGGAGGAGGCCATGGAGGCCCTGCATTGCCAGGATGCCCTGGGGGTGGCCGCCGGAGCGGTGTATGCCTGCCTGAAAGGGGAGGGGGACTTCGACCGGAGCATGATATTGGCCGTGAACCATTCCGGCCGCAGCGCCGCCGTGGGGGCCCTGACCGGGGCGTTCCTGGGAGCCAAGCTGGGGGAGGAGGCGCTGCCGGAATTTTATCTGGAGTGTCTGGAGCCTGCCCCGGAATTGCGGATTCTGGCGGAGGACCTGGCCCGTGGGTGTCCCATGGACCTGCGCTCCCGGCTTTTTGACGACGATTGGGACCATAAATACGTCCAGGGCGAACCGGTGGATACCACGGTCTGGATGGAGTGACAAGAAAAACGGACCCCCTGGATTTTCCAGGGGGTCCGTTTTAGAGAAAAGAGAAGAGGGAAAAGTGAAAAGAGAGGGGGACGGATGAGGGGCGGGACGCAGTATCATTTTTGTGTGTAGGGGCGGCGGCATGCCCCGATGCGCACGAATTTCATACGCAGAAACAAGCGGGGCCTTGCCTCCCTCTATAAGCAGGAGAGGGCTTGACTCAGAGGGACCAGCCCGGTACTTCTGAGGAAAGGCTTCCCCTGGAGGGGAGGCTGGCAGACCGCAAGGGCAGTCGGAGGGGGTGTACGGTTGGACGGTGTAGAAGGGTGCCGACCCTTCTGAGGGATGCCTTCCCCTGGGGGAAGGTGGCCGGAATCGCAATTCCGGCCGGATGAGGGGCGGTAGGGGCTA
>ERZ841120.74-NODE-74-length-98136-cov-9.003599_pt1 | contig 98136 bp, 192 predicted proteins | sample MGYA00519572_ERZ841120 | MGnify/ENA primary metagenome ERZ841120 (study PRJEB31850, sample SAMEA3708890) | human gut metagenome | biome: human gut; feature: human-associated habitat; material: faeces | place: China | collected 2014 ...
GGAGTGGGAATGAAAGTTAAGAACAAGCCTTGACACAGTTTAAATTACACCCCCTTCTAGTCGGTGGGGCTATCTTCGTTAAAGTCCTAGCTTGGTGGTTATCCAAGAGCCTATTGGAACATTTTCCTCCTTGGACTTCTGCTTTATATAGTCAACGGTTTCCTTTGGCATCCTTATGCAAAGGTTCACGTTGTTCCCTTTCTTTCGTCCGCTTCCAGCCCTTGCACCTCCTCTGTTACTTTTCTTGTTATCCATATCTATTTTGTTAAGAGCCTTACGTTTGCTAGGGTGGTACTTCTATTAGAAACGAAAAAGTGCTCTCGTTCTAATTTATCCCTAACCAAATTGTCTATTTCTCCCAATTTTTTCTTGCATACATTAAGTCTGTTCGTTAAGTCTTTGACTTGTCCATCTAGTTTCTTGAATTGGAGGACGGTATCTTCGGGCTTACAAACTTTGCTTATGTTCGCTATAATAGCTTTCATTGCTTTGTTTTCTTCTACCAGCTTGTCGTAGTTGCGAAGAATGGGAAGCATCTGCCTCTCATACGGAATATTGTTTTTTGTCTTACTCATATAGTTTTATTTTAAAGTTCAACACCTCGCCATCTCTTGATGGTACAAAGACTCTCGAAATTATCAATATACACTTTGTCCTTATTGAAGAAGGCTTGTTGTATTTGGTATTTCATCCAACCGATGTTGCAACCATTCTCGCCACCTTCCCAATGGTAGTAGCGATAATGCAAGCTAACGTCTATGTCAAGCACATCATCTTCTCCCGATACTTCTGAAGGGTAAATGTGGAGGTCAGCCTCAACGTGAATGCTCTTGAAGATTGCAGGCTGCATCTTGAAGTCAGAACTCACGATGTGCTTCTCGTCCATGGGTATGAACTCAGCGTAAATGCCAAGTCTCTCACAAGTCTTTTGTATGTCCTTTGCTATGTAGGACAGAATGTTTTGATGCTCCATATTATATTATGAATATTTTATAAATTACATACCAAATTATCAATGCGACCAAGGAACATACAATGTGCGTCTTAGTCATTCGTGGGTCTCTAAGATTATACATCTTCTTTGAGGTAATCCGCTGATGCTTGCAACATCTTGATGGTGTTCTCCACAACTTTGTGGGCATCGTAGTCTGAGCCAGCCTCGTCAAGAGCTTGCTTGTTCATTCTGATAAGCATCTCTAGGAACGTGGCACACTCATCCTTGGTTGGGGCATTGACGTGGATAGGTTTTTGAACCGTCTTCACGAAATAGTCCATACCCTTTTTAAGCAAGGTTCTAATCTCGTTTGGTCGGCTGTTTTTGCCTATCATTTGTTGTATCTGGATGCGGCAACTCACACCACGCTTTGGGTAACCTATGCGATAATCATCGCCAACTTCTTCTATTTCTCCTTCCATATAGTCAACCTTTGCGATAAAGCCGTTGTCCTTATCGGTGCAAACTAGGAAGTCGCATTCTCCTCGCTTGTGATTGCGAGTGTTGTCTATTATGAAAAGTGGTATTTCTCTCTTTGCCATATTATAGAGTTTTTTACAAGTTGTTGTATCTATTCATAATCGCTTCGAAGCAACCTTCTTTCTCTTTGATAACTCTTTGCAGGTCTTCTTGGAAGATAGTTCTACACCATTGCGTGCCATCCTTGAAGTAAATGTTAAGATGACTTTGGTCTCCATTGTTATAGAAATTGTATGTTCTAATCTCTTTCATATCCGTAAATCTAAATAGTTATGCTTTTTACAACGTATGCGAACTTCATCGTATCATAGGCGTTATATTGGATAAGTCGCATAGAGATTGCATATTCATTTTTTAAGAATAGATAACCTTCTGCTATAATAGACTTTTGTACTTCTAGGCTCTTGTCTGGATTGACTATCTCTATAGCCTTGCATCTACTCTCAACTACAGTGAGGTCTGTATCAGATAGCATTTTAGTTATTTCTTCTTTGGCTGTTTCTTCATCCTCATACTTAAAATTGTTTTTAGCGAGAATGCGATTAAACATCAAATCTGTTGTCAAGCTTAATTCTTTCATATCCGTAAGTTTAAATGGTTATTATGCGAACAAAAGGGCACATTGAAACTCGTTCTCGAAACGCTCTCTTGTGTAGTCTGCGAAGCGCTCGAACTTGCCACCTTTTGCGAACTCCTTAGCATCTGCAATGAAGTTACACTCCTTAATGATGGACTTAGCTTGAACTTGCTCAAATCCGAACTCGAAGAACTCACGCATTCTTTTTTTATTAGTTGTTGCCATATTCTTTTCGCTTGCCGTGATGCGATAGGGCTTAATTGTTAATAATACAGTTTCTGAAGGTGTGTCTCACCTTTCTAATTCTGTTGCAAAGATACAAAGAATATTTGAAATATGCAATAAAAAATCAAATCATTTTCTTTGCTTTAACGTCTTTTGGCTATAATAGTAGGCTTGATTACATTCGTTAACAGAAAATGGCTAGTTTTTCACTTATTCGGGTTTTGGAAATAACCCAAATGGCTCTTTTTGTGCCATATATAATATAATTTGTACCTTTGCACTCAAAAAGGAGGTTGATATGCAATTAAGATTTGATTGGTGGCGTTGGCTCGTTACCATATTGGTAGGTTTCTTCATCATGCTGATGATGTACGGATGCCGGACAACGAGATATGTAGAAGTGGAAAAGGTGGTGCGAGACACTACTACTTATGCTCACTGGGACTCTATCGTCAATGAAAGGGTCAGGCTCATTCAGGATAGCTTACTCTCTTACCATTGGGAGCAGACCGAAAAGCAGGTTAAGGATTCCACCTACATAAAGGATGATGTCAAGACAAGGGTAGATGAGAGTGGTAAAGTGCTAGGTAAGGATTCTATTCACATAGAGATTAGATACAGGGATAGCAAGGAACTATCCAAGGTTCGTGATAGCCTTATTCATTATAAGGAGATAGCAGAGCGAGCAAGTATATACAAGGCTCAGAGAGATAGTCTCAACAGAGAGTTGAGTATTGTCCAGACCAAAAAGGAATATATCGAGAAAGACTTGGCGGGATGGGACTTATTCTATTGGAAATTCGGAATGATTTCCTTTTGGGTTGTTTCCTTGACGCTGGTAGCAATGATTTTCTTTCTCACGGTAAAATACAAGAAAAAGTTTTTTCATTAGGTTGGTTTTTAGTTATTAAGGTTTAAGATTGGTTCTTAGGTAACAACTTATGGAGCAGCTGCCAGTGATGGTGGCTGCTCTTTTTTTTATATCTTGAAAATGCATTAGAGTGCGAAATATCAAAACTGCAAGCGATTTAATGCATTTATAGTTTTATATATGTAACTAAATATGGCATTATGTGTTAAGAAAGCATAATACCTATAATTCCGTACATTAAAGCCCTTGCAGTTTGAAAATAAATTAGTAACTTTGCAACGTGCTTTGTTGGTGCTGACCCGCTAATAAGAATCAATAAGATTTCCAGTGGCGAAAGCCATACTACGATAATCCTTACCTAGATTTCGGGGTCAGACGAATGAAGGGTAAGGATTTCTTTTTAGAATCCTTGTTTTGAGTCGAAACATCCTTAGATAGTTCTAAGTTAATAATGGGCTATGATTGTTGGAGTAGGCGAAACACAGATAAGTTAAACAAATAAGGAATTTATGGGAAAGCATTATTTACATATACGTATGGACTTGGTAAAGAAGTACACCTATGGTGCATCATCACAAGAAGTGAAGGCGCACAAGGAGACTCTTTGCTTTGCCATTTGGTGTAAGATGCAACGCAGAAATTCTGTAATATTTAACTTAACCATCAAGGATGTAAAGAAAAAACTCGGTGTGGGCTATCCAAAGGCAAGAAAATTGCTAAAGGATGTCAAGGAGGATGGACTCTTTACAGAACTTGGTAACGGGCGATTTATCGTGAATACGTTCCGTGATAAAGAAAAGAAACCCAATAAAAAGGGCGGTCGCTTCCAAGGAGCTTACGTTTGTCGTATTCCTATTAATAAGGACTATAAGTTAAAGGAGTTATATTCTATAGTCAACAATATTTTGTACACATCGGTTATTAGTGGTGCCCGTCAAGACTGTTTTAACGTTGGCAACAATGATTGTGCTTGGCATCAACTAACTACTAACTCGTTTGCCAAGGTTGTGAATATGGGACATGGCTCTATATGCCGAATCAAGAAGAATCTTATCAGCGAAGGTAAGATTAAGTCCACGTATGCGGAAATGCACATGGCAGATGATAGAAACGAGGGAGAGATGGAACGAACATTGCAAAGGTTTGGTCGTAGGAACTTTACGTTTAATGTAGGTAACCTGCACTATTTAATCATACCTTGCTCTTACTCTTTTGGAGATCGAGAGACTTCTGTTGCTATCAAGCACAGAATCTATGGTTATAAATTGAAGGGACATCGAATGCAAATAAAGGAAAATGGCACAATAGGAAATCTACCTGATGACTTCTATGGTGGGTAAGTTCTATTTTGGACATTTTCATATTAGTAGTTAGTTGGAATAAGTATAGGAGTCTTTAAGAGGCTAACGTGTTCCTTGATATATTACGTGTTATTATTATATATACGAGATTATGAAGAAGATAGAAGAAAAGTACTTGGAATCAGAACATCAAGTTAGAGCTTATGATGTTTATCTGAGTTCATATCGTGTGAAAGGTGCAAATCGAGTGTTGGCTTGTAGTCGATTGTATGATGGTGACAAATTCATTCGTGACAACTTCCTGGTCAACGAGCAACAAGCCGACAAAATAGAGGCTATGTTTGACTTGGTTAATAGAATATTGGAAACTTGTAAGGATATAGACTTGTTTACGATTCGTGTTTCAAACAAAACTTTTGCGAATTTAGTGAAGAATGCTGACTTTGCGGAAGAGTCTAATCGCTACTTTGGCAATATATCTAGATTCAAACGTCTGCTTGGCAAGAGGGAGGTGATAATTGTTATTCCCAATTGGTGTACCGCAAACAAAAAAGATTATGCTATTGACGAAATGGCAAAGGATTTGTATGCGAAGATACCATCTTCCCGAGTCTTTTCGGGTTTCTGTATAAAGAAAAATTGGATAGAAAAGGGCTTTATAGAAGATTTGTGGGACTTGTTATGGAAAAACGGATGGAGACAGAAAGATGGAAACTATTGTGATGATTGGCGAACATTGGCAGGTGCTTACAACTCCGTTTTGCGAACAGGCAAGAATGCAAAGTATGGCAAGGTTCAACCTAAGAAAGAAGAAACTATTGTGGAAAGAAAAAGACTTCTTCCAAACTATATTTGCTATACAGATGGCAGCTGCGATAACTATTCCACCCATAAGGCAGGTGGTTCTGCGTATATCGTTGTGAATACATCTACAGGTGAACTTGAAAAGGTAAAGACACATCATTGCTTGCATACTACCAGTAACAGAATGGAAATGTTGGCGATAATATCAGCCGTTAATTATTGTCCGAAAGGTTCTGTCATAGAGGTTAGAAGTGACTCTAAGTACGCATTGAAAATGTTCCGCTATACAGATTGGGAGATAGGTGTAGATATAAAGAACCCAGACTTAATCAAGTTGTATCGTAAGTGTGCAAAGGACAAGCTTGTTATTTTGACTTGGGTAAAGGGACATAATGGTGATGATTTGAACGAACAAGCCGATTGTTTAGCTTTTGGAGCTTACGAGAAAGCTTTAAAAGAGAATGGCTTACCAATGGCTCCTGAAAAGTATCGTGCGTTAAGACGAGGCAAGCAGACGGTGTTTGAAACAGATAATTAAAGATAAATTTGATTTATTATGAAAGAGTTAGGTTTTGATAAGCTATACGTAAAGTTTAGCAATTTATATTGTGAGTATCGTAGTAGAAAGGAATTTTTGAAGTGGTTGAAAACTGCAAAGAATCCTTCTGAAAAGTTATTTGAAGTAAAGCCAAGTGAAGGTGGGGCATTTGATATTCTGTTGACTTTTGAAGAGGCAAAGGATTTGTTCCCGATTATGGAGAAATCATTACCTAAGTACGAAAACGATATAAAACAAGTTCTGTTGGCTATAAAGGAAATGGGGCAACTTGAAGTAGCAAAGATTTGGCATGAGGATGATTGGGGTGATAGCTTTGTAGAGGATTTTTGTAAAACCCATGATATTTAATGAAGATACGAACATTTGAATTATGTGCCGGATATGATTCTCAACTGATGGCTTTGGAACGACTGAAGAAGAAACATTCTGATTTTGATTACGAGTGCATCGGCTGGTCGGAGATAGAGCCAAGTGCAATAACCTTGCATAACGCTTGTTTTCCTAGTCTGTCCGGCAAGAACTTTGGTGATATGACCAAGATAGATTGGAGCAAGGTTGCTGATTTTGACTTGCTGACATATTCAACACCTTGTCAGTCTGTTTCGCAAGCCGGAATGCAGGAAGGAATAGAGGAGGGAAGCAATACACGTTCCTCTATCCTTTGGTTCACAAGAAACGCCATTATTACCAAGAGACCGAAATACCTCTTAATGGAGAATGTAGAGGCTCTGGTTCAAACAAAGTTCATCGGGTTCTTCAACAAGTGGCGCAAGGAGCTGGAATCCTACGGATATGCCAATTATGCAAAGGTGGTAAATGCTGCCGACTGCGGTGTTCCTCAGAACAGAAAACGTGTCTTCATGCTCTCTATACGAAATGATGGTGATAAGATAGATTATCATTTTCCGAGAAAGACAAAGCTGAAGAAACATTTGGTTGATGTCTTGGAGGAAAATGTGGACGAGAAGTACTTTTTGAGCGATGCTCTGCTATGTAAAGAGAAATTTGTACCAAATGAATGGAAAGAGCCTATGGGTGCAGCTATAAGGACTCGTTCTGAAGGGAAGTGGATAAAAGGTCAAAAGCATAGCCCAAAAGTTGAGCTTGGAAAGACTACAGCCAATACCATTACATCTGCGAGCAAGGACTCCTTGGTTGTGCTTGGAGAGACAAGGTTGCGCATTAGGCGTTTGACTCCGAGAGAACTCTTCCGTTTGATGGACGTTGACGAAGAATACATAGACCGGATGCTTGAAAGTGGAGTGTCAAAGTCAAGTCTTCAAAAAGCTGCTGGAAACTCTATAGTTGTAGCATGCATGGAGGTAATATTTGAGGAACTTTGGTTTCCTGAGAATAATGTTAAGGTCGCTGATGATGGTCAGCTATGTCTATTTTAAATAATGATGATATGATGTTTTTGAATAATAAAGAGAAAAAGGAGAAAGCAAATGCTATCTCATACAAGATAGATGAGTACATCTGGGGAAGAAAGGATTTCGTTACCGATTGTCCCTATGGTGAGAAAGGCAGATACACCAATGCTGTTAATAAGGTTGGTGACTTGGGATGCAACACTTGCGAATGGCAGGTAAGACACAATCAAAGAGCGCAAGTTGTGATGTGTTCCCATCCAAAGGAGGAGAAGAGCGAGGTTAAGAAACTTTTTAAGGATTTATGATTATGGATAAGGAAAAGTTAAAGAAAGATTACAAGAATGCTTGCAATGCTTACTTGGAGGCATTTTGTGAGAAGCATGAATTTTACGGATTGGATAATCCGGAGACATATTGGATTGATACAGGTGGAATAGCCAATTGCGGTGATTTAACTTTCGATATGGCTACTATTGTAACTGATATTGACAAGGAAGCTCCCGAAGAAGAGTTGTTGAAGTGGTACGATTATACTATTGAAGCTAGTGAGTTCAATTTGCCTATTCCAAACTTCGATCATTGGCTCATAGGATGTCCAAGAACACCGAGCAAATGGTTTGAAGACATGCGGGCAAAGCGCAAGGAGATTGATGATTTATTGAAGGAGGAAAATGAAAGATTGAAAAATGGAAAAGAGTAACCTTTTTAATTATCTACAGAGGCTCTTTGATGAGGGTCTCTGTATAAACACTACCGAACTTGAATTCGGAACACTTGAAGTAACGGCAGAGAATCGAAGCCAAGGCAAGCAAATCACATTCTTTGCAAAGGGCATGGAGGATGCAAAGCAGAAAGCTGCGGAATGGCAGGCTGGTCAAATACTCTTGAATTGCGAAGATTTCGAGGAGATTGTTATGTTCTTGGCTCAAAGAAAGAAACTTAAAAAGGAAATGTCAAATGGATAAGAATTTTAGAAGTTGTTTTTGTTGCGTCCATTTTTTGGAAATACAAAATACAAGCACAGGAAATGTTTTGAAATGCAAGAAGGGTAGCACAGTGGAAGTAAAGGGGAAGCGACTGACAGAAATCGCTGCAAGATGCAAAAATTACAAAGCGTGAGGCACACGTTAAAGAATATAGTAAGCTGAAACTAAAGTTAAAGGTAATAGACAACAGGGGTATTTGAAAGAGAGCGAAATGTAAAAAACTGCAAAACAAATAGTAGATTCTATACAGTAAGATTAAAATATATTAATATAGACAATAAACACATTAAATTATTTGCATATTACAATAATTCTTTGTATCTTTGCATCGTAATTAAGAAACAAATGTTATTAATTAAAATGGTGAGACACACCACAAAAACTGTAAGACATGATGATTACATCAAATGATTGCTACAAGATTTTTCCAAGTATCGAAAAGTTCTTCGAGAAGACCGAAAACAATTCGGTTGAAGAGTTGATTGATAATTTGCACCATGCTTTAGAGCGCAATGGTAATGCTCTTTGTGCAGATGCAGTTTTTGACAAGGACAATAAAAAGTCTTTTTCCGTTTGGGTTTGCGGTAAGCATGGTAAGACAATGGATGAGCGAAATGACTTGCATACTTTGGATGAAGTTAAACAAGCAGCTATCGAGCTTTCTACCAAGTTTGACTTGAACGATTATAAAACGAACAAAATTCGTTATAAGAGTATTTGGGCTTAGTGCCCATACTCTTCAGGAGAAGTTAAATCGGTATTTTGGCGAGGAGGCTAACATCTTCGCCAATCTAATAAGGGAAAGGTGAGGCACACCTCAAAAACTGGTGGTAATGACAAAGAAAGAAATTTTAAAAAAATGGCTTGAAGAACCAAAAGTGAGATATGGTAGCAATTCAAATTTCACTTTGGGATATGGTGATGGATGGGACTGGTGTAAAGATACCCTACGACCAGCTATTACGAAGAACGCTATGTTTCTTAGATTCTTGGAGCATGGCTTCCGTGAGATAGAAGAGTTTCTGAAATCAAAAACCGGAAAACCTAGCGAAGAGGATTGCACTTTATATTCCGTTGGGTACAAAGATGGAGTCAAGGATGCCATGATAGCAATTAAGAATAGATTTGAAAAATTAAAATAGGAGGTTAAATGGATTTAGGAAAGGCGATTAAGACAATTAGGGTAAGCAAGGGCTTGACCCAACGACAACTGGCTATGGCTATCGGTTGTAGCGAGACGAATATGTTGTTTATGGAAACCGGAAGAACGTTTCCACGCAAAAGTAAGATTGATGCAATTTGTAAGGTGTTGGGGATTCCGATGTCTTACTTGTTGATGTTCTCTATTACACCGGATGATATTCCGGAAGACAAGAAGAGTTTGTACACAAGCATCGTAGAGCCGATGCGTAACGAATTTACTAGGGAGTTACTGCGATGAAAAGATACTTTTATTTTTCCGCAAGATTCATCAAGAATGGACGTATGGCGTATTCCGCCGGAATTTTAGAATCAGATGAAGGGTATTTTGATTTCGTTAAGGCCTCAAAGGATATTGCACAAGGAGAAGGGGTTGATGTAAAAAAGGTTATCATAGTTTTTTGGACAGAGACCAATTCTATTATGAAGGATAAGTTTGAAGCTTTAAAAGAGGAGGAAAATTGGTAGAATATAAATAAAAGGATTAAATATGAGAATACGAATAGTTAAAAATGTTTGTGCCGATGGAGTAGAAAGGGGTATCTTGGAATACCGCAACCATTGGTGGGAGAAGTGGAGACCATTGCACCAGGAAGGCAAGTTGGCTTATGTAGCATATATGGGGGCGAAACCTTATAAGTCTTTACAAGAAGAGTGCTTTGATATGCTCGAATTAAATGAAGAGCAGAGAAAGGTACGTGAACAGATGTTCCGCTACATATTAGATGCAGAAGAGATATATGTTGGTGCAAGAATTGGTAGCGAGTATCACATCGGCTATGATGCTGATAATGATGAGAGTATGGAGACACTAAGAAATTTGGAGGAATAGTTATGCTCGGAAATATTTTTTCGGTTATGACCGATATTATATATCGAAGAGAGGAAAGTTTGAATCTCTTTGAAGGAAAGAAGAAACTTGATAAGGTGGTGTCTGGTCGGGTAATCAGAGAACAAATCAAGTTGTTTGGTTTCACCGTCAGGACAAAGTATTTTTATCAGATTTGCTGCCCACAAGTCAATATGAATGATACCCACGAGGTTTGCACATTGAATAAGGTCGAGGATTTGGTACGAACAGAGTGCTATAACAAGGTCGTTGAATATTCAAACAGAAAACATTATGCCTAGTGTTAATTGTTTCAGAAGAGTTCTGTTAGATGTCGGTGGCAAGAAGACAATAATCAGTGTTCCGCATGAAATGTCCGAAACCGAAGTAAATAAGGTTATGGTTGTTACCAGAGCCTATCTACAGCAGTATGTCTATGTCGAAATGATATTGGCAGAGTGTTTCATTCAGAAAATCGAAAAGAGTATTCTGAAGAAGAAATGCGTTAGGTTTGAAGTTAAGAAGAAGTGGGTGGACTGCAAGAAGAACCTTCGCAAGGTGGTTAAGTATTATGACGCTTATGTTCCTAATGCAGATTTCAATAACGAATTCGCAATGACGTTCTATGACAAGATTAGTGGAGACTTGTATAAGTTGCGAGATAAGATTGCGGTGAGGTTACAGAACTTAGGAATTGGTGAAAAATCGGGAGTTTATGCGAATGCAATCATCCTTTATAATCTCACCAACCTTTGTCTGGGAACTTATGAGAATATCATCCGTAAGCTGTTTGAAGAATTGCACGTTAACTTAATGCAAGCGTTCAAGGATTTTGCCCCAATACTTGCTTTTGAAAACTCCTATGACTTCATGGCGTTAGTGATGGATAAGGATTTCGAGAGACTGGCAGACCATTTGATGACCAAAGAAATTCTTTCTTATTTCGACAAGGTGAGAAAAGGTGTCTTTGACGAACAGACATTAAATGAGGCTGCTATTAATGCAACGGAAGACTTAAAAGGCGATGAGAAGGATTTGCAGCGGACTTACATAGGGATTAATGACTTTATGAAGAGTGACTTTCCTTTGGAGAGAACAACATCAAAGAAAGCAAGCTGATGAAAATAGACCCAAAAGAGTTATTGCCGATAGGTAATGAATTTCAGCGAATCTTTGGGGAAAGCTTTGGAAAGTTCATAGATATGCGGTTCCTTTTAGCGAGAAAAGAGTTGGTCTTCAACTTACTGAAGTTTACGGATTGGCTTGAAGAACGCTATCCAGATGAGTGTTCCATTGATGGAGTTAGTTACAATGAGGTTATCGAGCGAAAGTTTGGCAACCGAGGTGTTAAAATGATAAAGAAGTTGATAGGATGAAGTACATGGGTAGTAAGGCTAGAATCGTGCATGAGATATTGCCGATTATGCTGGACAAGGAACATGATACGTTTGTAGATGCTTTTTGTGGTGGCTGTAGTGTTATTGAGAACGTTCCGGACACGTATCGCAGGATTGCCAACGATAAGAATAAGTATCTTATCGAAATGTGGAAGCATCTTCAGGATGGAGGATTTGTCTTCAGTCATATTAGCAAGGAGACGTATGACAAGGCACGAGACTGCTATCATGGAAAGAATAATTTCTTCACAGAAGCAGGTGTCGGACTAATTGGCTTCATGGCAAGCTTTAATGGTCGCTTCTTTGATGGTGGCTATAGCGGACATAATGTTGTCGGCAAGAACGGAAAGGCAAGAGATTACATAAGGGAGCAGATTGAAAACACTATGCGTGATGTGCCTCTCATTAAAGGTGTTGAGTTCTATAGCGGCAGTTATGATGAACTTGTGATACCGGAGAGGAGTATAGTGTATTGCGATATACCTTACAAAGCTACGAAAAAGTACGATGTATCAAAGAACTTCGATTATGAAAGTTTCTATATTTGGTGCATGGAAATGGCTAGAAGAGGACATAAGGTCTTTATCAGCGAGTATCAGATGCCACAGGAGTTCAGATGTGTTTGGGAAAAGGAAGTAACAAACTCTCTTAACCCGAATATCACAAAGAGACCAGTCGAAAGGTTGTTTACTATTGATTAGAAAGAAGAAATGAAAGAAACTTATTGCTTGGAGGATACGCTTTACAATACAAAGCGTTACTTCACTATAGAGAATGGAGTGGTATCAGGAACAGAACTTGCACAGGAAGACTTTAACGTATTTCTTGATCTTGCAAGTCGGCTTGGCTATAAGGTAGTGAAATTATGACAAGGCGAGTAAACAAGGATTGTCCGTTTACGGCAGAAGAATTGGATGAGTTAAGAGCTGCCTTGTATAATGTGAATACATCTTTTCACTGCTGTAATGCAGCTCCGGTAGATTGGGCGGCAGGATGGCAGCGGAATGATATAAGAAAGATAAGGTAGGAAAGCCATAATCTACCAAATACCCACGTCTCAAAGCCGTGTGATGCCCAGCGTGGGGGCGGGATTGTAAACTTAGGAGTCGCACGGCTTTATTTGGAAGTTTCCATAACTACAAATAGCCTATCGCTAATGGTTGTTCCCTTGGACAGGGAGATAGTTAATACCGCATCGTAAGATGTGAACACTTAAAATTTGCCGACAGCCATTGGCACAAGCCCATAAGTCAGCGACAGAAACCCTTGGGCAAGGTTGGGAATGGTGCATAGTCTTCAAATTCGCATCTGTCGCTGACAAACGGATGAGTGGCATTGGCAACTGAAAGCAATGCGACCCTCGCAAACTTGGAGCGGATTTTCTGATTAAACATTCCGTGTACCAGGTCACTGGGGAGGTATTGACACCAACAAGGGTTTAAATCCCTTGTCATCCACTAATTTTAAAAGGTTAAATTATGAATGAGTATTGTGAGAATTTGATTTCAAATGGAGTTCCTAGCTGGATAGTAGAGGAGGCTTATAAATTTACAATTGAGCCTTTGAAATCGACAGAAGGTTTGGTAGGAATTGATAAGGAAAATAGTGAGCTATATAGAAATGTCATTATCGCAGCCTACATTGAGGGTGCTAGTGCGACATTGCTAAAAGTGCAAAGATATTATGGCGGTGAGGAACATAGTTAGACAGTGAAACGAAGCAACTGAAGGATATTCGTACCGCTTCAAAGGTGGAGATATTTTTCTCCGGTTGGTTAAGGCTGATGGTAGTTATGAATTGCGTAACCCTATAGGTTATGGGGTTCAAGTAGTCATATGCAAAGACTTGGATGAAGCGGATGCAAAAGCCAAGGAAGTGCTAGAAGCGTTTTTTGAAGACAAAGTTAACATAAAAGTTATTTGATTATGGACTTAGAATTGTTGATTGATAAGATAGACTTTAGTCAAGGTGCAAGGCAGATAGCCAAGCAAGCCTTGGAGTTGGGAATAAAATGCCAAAAGGATAGTGCTTGGCATCCGGTAGAAGAATTACCTGAGCACAACAGACGCATTGTCGGTCTGACCAAGGTTCGCAAGCGTTTCAAGCATCTGAATTTCTTAGGTGAGGAATGGTGGAAGAAGTTCACGAAGTCAAACGCCATCTATAAATGGGCTTATGTGGATGATTTGATATGATAGTAATAGTAGAAATCCATAATGCTATTTTGTTTTAAATGTTTGCCCCATCACTATATATAATAATGTAGTGGTGGGGATTTTTGTGTTAACGTCAGCAAATTATTTACTCATATTATTATAGAGTGTTAAATAATAAAAGAAACACATTAAATAACTTGCATATTTCGAATATTCTTTGTATCTTTGCAATGTAATTAAGAAACAAGGTTACTAATTAAAAAGGTGAGACACACCATAACAACTGTAAGTTAGAAATGAAACAATCAAAGTATTATATTGATTACGTAAAGGACGGCATGTACTTTATCTTGGTTCGTAGAAGAGACGAAGCTATCCTCTTCTCGAATGAGCTGCTTGACAATGTTATCAACGAGGCAAAGACTCGCAACATCAAAGGTTGTGATTGTGTGATTCTTTAACTTTGAGGATTAGTTATGAAAAATAATTCTATCTCATTCAGCGAGTTGGCTAATTTCAACGATAGCAACTCTTGTGTTATGGTTGCCTTGATTATTAATGATGAAGGCGAAGTTGACGAAATCAATGAATATCTTGCTAATGTGCTTGGATTTTCCAAGGGTAAGAAAATCATAGGCTATCATCATATTGATGGCAATGACAATGGACGCAGTGACTATCTCTTTGAGTTTGACCATCCGGAGATTGCTTTCAATCCTATTGCTAGGTTAAAGTTTCCAGATTTGAAATGGACTAGTGATTTTGTAGATAATTTTGAACTTGATTATTTAATATAAAGTAGATATGGAAAAGAATAATGCTTATGTAGAGGTGTTGGCAAAGATTGCTAGCCTCATGGGTAGAACAAAGGAGTCTATTCAGATGTCGTCTTCAAATACTCATACGAGTATTACGATGTTTGCCGAAAACAACAGTAAGATAATTGGCAATTGGTATTTTGATTCATCCGATAGCAAGGAGTTGATGAATGCCTCGTTCAATGGTCTTAAGGCTTTGGTTGAGTCTCTTGAGCGCAATAAGAGCAATGACGGACAAGCAGCGTAAGTACATTGAAAGTCTTATCAAGAAAGTGTTTCGTAATGCGGATTCGCAGAGCGAAATACTTTCAAGATTGGATAGGGCTAAGATTTCAAGCCATCAAGCTTCAGTAATGATACATGCGTTGAAGCTAGAGTGCAACATCGGTCGCTCTGTTCCGGCATGTATGTTAATGGCAAACAATCTAAATCCAAAAATGGATGAGTTCTTTAGTATATTAGGTTACGATGAATGACGGATTCGTCAAGAAGAAAAGAAGTTGATATGAAAAAGGTATTTATGATAATTGCCGTTGCCGCTATCTTGGTAGGTTGCAAAGGTAAGGGTACAAGAGTCCAAATCTCGGATTCGGTTGACAGATTCAATGTTGAGAAGTTGTTTGTCGTGGATAGTATAACAGTATACAGGTTTTATGACCAAGGAAATGCTATCTATTTCACTAACCGGAAAGGTAGGGTAGATGCGACCCATTCCGAGTACAATCCGGTTACTCACACATACAATGACGAGGTTAACGAAACTTTATGTGAAGGAGATTGAAAAATGGAAAAGAGATTAACTAAGGAAGAGCTATTGAAAGATTTGTGGCATCCTGCTAGCGAAATGCCTGATAAAAATAGAACATGTTTGGTAAGAGTTGTTTATCATCCTAATCATGGGATGTTTCAAGATGAAGAAAGAATTGAACAATCATCATTTCACGATTTTGGTTGGTATGATTACGATTTTAAATATATTGGAACTAATTATGATATTATTAGCTGGCTCTATATTAGTGATTTACTTACAAATGAAGGAGGTGAATAATGACTAAATGGTACTCTGCAAAAGATGCTCCAAACTACGAAGAATGGATTCTTACAGAATGGTATGATGGAGACGATGGAGGTCTTAAGTACGAAGCTGATTATCTTTACTCTTTTGTTTATTGGAAAGATTATGTAAAGAGAAACAATATCACAAAGTGGTGCTATATTAAAGATATAAAAGACTAGGCGTATGAAAGAGCTTAAAGTTGGAGAAAGAGTAACCATTACTCTTGAAGTGGTTGAACATAAAGAATGTGATGGTTGTTTCTTTAGTATTGATGGTACGTGTTATAACCCGACTAGAAATGATTGGGCAGATGGATTTCAGTGTCAGCCTGAAGACCGTTCAGATGGCAAGAGTATAATATTTAAAGAAGTTAAGGAGTAAAGCGTATGAGTAGAAATTTAATGAGAATGGCATTGGTAATGGCTGCTACGGCAGCTTATGCGCAAGGTGATATTTTTGGAAGCACAAGCCCTAGACTTGACGCACCAAGCGGCAACATTCCATCCGACAAACAGAAGTGTCAGCCAAAGGCGCAACATGAGTTCACTATCAAAGGTGTTAAGATTATGGCAGCTTCTAAGAAAGATGCTATCAAAAAGTATAATCATCGTAAAAAGTAAAGTGTATGGAACAAGAATATATTAAAGGTGATATTGTTGTGTATGATAACGGAATACATACAATTATGGATGCACTTGGGTTAAATAATTATGAGCTATCGTATATAAGCCATCCAGTACACCAACTAGAATTATCAGGAGTTCCTATTACTCCAGAGATTCTAGAAAAGAATGGGTGGGTGAAAGAAGTGATGAGTAGAGGAGTAAAGAATAGGCATTGGGTATATACAAAGCCCGATATTGAAGAATATGGATATTTTCCTATCTACATAGAAAAAGGTATCGGTGACGAGTTTGATGTATATCCGTTTACTGACAACAATGTATGTACACAAATTGCATACATTAAGTATGTTCATGAACTCCAGCACCTTCTCTTCGGTCTTGGTATTAATCACGAAATGGAGGTGTAGGTATGGACAAAAATATTGTATTATCAGACGAGGAGCTGGAATTACTCATAACAGGCTTACATTGTATTGATGAACGTGACTATAACGTTTATCGTAGAACATGTACACCTTGGAGTGAAGCCAAAGAGATGAAAGAAACTTTAAGAGTGAAGCTGATAAGAGCGCAACTTAATGTTTAACTGCCTTATGGCATAAATAGATATTAGTATGAAACATAAGTTTACGGTTGTTATTGAATCTAATGATGATTCAGAGGACAGAGAAGTAGTTAAAGATTGTCTGCAAGACTGGCTTGAAATGAATTGTGGGCAAGAAAAGGACTTGGGCGGCTACCCAGACTGGAAGTCAGCAGAAGTTGAGTAACTAACTAACGCTTTCGGGCATAAATTTTAAAGATATGACAAAAGAAGAATTAGAAGCAAAGGTTGCAAAGCAACAAAGTATCATCAATGATGCTAACGTTGAGATTTATTCTTGCGTAAATGATTATATAGAGAGCCTTCCATACAAGGTACACGATAAAGTGAGCTGCTCTAGATGTGATGTTTGTTGGATTACAAGAATTGTTCCAAAACAAAATCGTAGAGGCTATACTGGCGAGATTGAGGTAAGAATCAATCCTGCTAAGAAAGATGGCACTCGCTCCAATAGAGAGTTTGTTCTATTGAGTATGGAAGTTGGTAGCATCAAGAAGATTGATTAACCATCCTGCAAAGGATATAAAAGTAGTTAATATGAATAAAAAGTACAGAAAGAAGCCTGTTATTATTGAGGCTATTCAGTGGACAGGCAAGAATTTGTCTGAGATTGACAATTTTATGGGTGGAACCGTTGAAAACAAAGAAACTACCCTTGTAATTCATACCTTAGAGGGAGATATGGAAGCATCCATTGGTGACTATATCATCAAAGGTGTAAACGGAGAGTTCTATCCTTGTAAGCCTGATATTTTCGCTAAGACTTACGAGGAAGTAACAGAGTAACTAACCACCCTCTCCTTTTTACAGGAGAGGGTAAAAACGAAAAGAATATGAGATTAAGTGAATATAAAGCAGGAACTATCTTAGTAGATATTCGCGGCAAAGTGTTTATCCATGATGGCTTTATCAATGCTGATGGATATGGTGTGATAATTGGTGAGGATTCTGACGGAATGATTCAGAAATCCAATGGTATTGGTAACTGGATGAAGGAAGGGTTCTGTAGAGAAGCAAATTCACAAGAAATCACTGATTTCTTTGCCAAGGTTCGCAAAACCCAGAAAATTATCAATTATTAAGGAGGGTAAAAAAGAAGAGAATATGGCAGAGATTATTTACTTTGGAACAAATGGGTGTTCTGGGCATTGTCCTATTGGCATTGATAAAACGCTGACAGAGACAGAATATAAGATATGGTGTGAGTGCGACAGTGATGCTTGGATAAATAATATCCGAAAGAATCCTGGTCGCCATCTCATCAAACATCACGGAGATGTTTATACAAATTATGGTGTTCCGTTCTCTGTAGATGACGACAGAGGTGGTAGTCATACCGAACTGTTTTGGAAAGGCATTCATACGAAAGAAGAAATCGTTAACTTGATAAAGAATAATCAGTTTTTGGCAAGGCAATTCAAAATGGATGAGGCAATTAAAGATGTGGCAACAGTTTGTGGTGTCAGGTACGAAGATATTAAATCTGCGATAAACATGACACAAGCATTCGCAGGTGGTAAAAAGAAGAGAATATGAACGCAGATAAAATAACATTAGCTGTCTATATTGCATATCTCAAAGGTATGTATAAACGATATGGCAACATAAGTATTGCGCAATTAAAGCACATAGAAAGAAACAGAAAAAAAGGAGGATAAACAATGAGTAAAGAATCTGTAATACAAAGCATTAAGGAAGATATAGATTACCGTGATGCTTTTGGGAAATATATAACGTCTAGCGAAGGTTATCTTTTGGCTATGCATGCACTAAACGCACCTAGTGTGGCAGAAGAATATGCTAGGGGGAAATTAATGGATTTGGATGATTGAGTATGACAAGAGAAGAAGTTAAAAAGCTTTTACCTATATTGCAAGCTTATGCAGAGGGTAAAGTAATAGAGACTAGAACTGGCCCAAGTGTTTTAAAAAGAAAGGATACTCCGAACGAATGGACGGAAATGAAGGAGATTGAGTACTGGAATAATACAGAGTATCGCATTAAGCCAGAACCAAAGTACCGCCCTTTTGCCAACGCAGAAGAGTGTTGGGCTGAAATGCTCAAACATCAGCCTTTCGGGTGGATAAAATGCAAAGAAGGTTATTTCAATATCGTTTATGTTGATGACTACTATGTAGGCTTGGCAGATCCCGATGGTAGCTCCATCTCGCTGGCATCAAAAAACAGCTACCAAGACAACACCTTTGCAGACGGCACTCCATTTGGTATTAAAAGTTGAGGAATAGTTATGGCTTGGGTATGTGTTAATAGTTTTGGTACAGAACTTATATTTGAAACAGAGCCTCACAGATCTGCATATAGCTGGAGAGACGATTATGGTTCTTGCAAATGCATAGAAATACCGCAAGGTACTATCAGGAAACTCATCGGAAGAGAATTGTCTTGGAGCGATGAGCCAGTAGAATTGAAATAAAAAAGGAGGTGTCTCCAGTGAGCACCTCCCCGAAAGAGTTAAAACGTAAGCTTACGATTTACTTGTTGATAAAGAAGTGGAATGGTTTACCATGAGCGTACTCAATAGTACCATCCTTTCTGCGACGAGACCAACAGAAAACTTCAGTACCACTCTCTTTCTTTTGCAAATTAGAAAACATATGAGGCAACAACCTCCTTTCTGGCATTATACTCAAAAGCGGAATTGCTTTGAGCACCTTGCATGGAGCCGCCATACAAAGAAAAACCCCAGCACTGGACTGGGGAAAATGTCTTTCGAGCGGATGGCTAGGAGACTTTTATTATTGGCGATTTCGCCAGGAGGCTGTTTACCTCGTTTCTAATTTGCGCTGCAAAGGTAGTGATTATTTTAATAACAATAACAATAACAAAGTTAATAAAGTAAAAACAACGGTCTATTTAGACTTTATATAAACATATAAATATGAAAATAGAAAATATCAAGTTCAAGGCTAAACGTCTTGATGGTAAAGGATGGGTTGAAGGTTACTTCTATGCTGAATGTGGTAACACTTACATCATCGAGGATAGGCAGAGTGAATCAATGCTTAATAGAAACGAGGCACATCAGGTTAACCCTTCAACAGTCTGTATGTTCACAGGACTGACAGACAAGAATGGAACACCTATCTATGAGGGGGATATAGTTATGTACAAAGATAACAATGCGGAAAGAATAGGCAATATTAATTGGGATAGTAAAGCTTTCTGCTTTGGGCAAGGTCTCTTAGTTCATTACTCTTCTGAAGATATGGTCGTTATTGGCAATAAATTCGATTAAAAGAAATAGCTTATGAAAATAGAAAACATAAAATTCAAGGCAAAGAAGACATTGGATGGGAAATGGATAAAAGGTGACTTGGTTCATCACAAAGATTCAGATAACGTCTGGATGACAGACTTTGAGAAACGGCTGACATCACCAATTGACCCCTCTACCATCTGTCAGTTTACAGGTCTGAAAGACTGCAAGGGTAATGAAATTTGGGAACACGACCTTCTGCAAAACCAAGAAGCAAAAGCAACCTATGAGGTTGTTTGGGATGAGAATGGCTGTTTCATTATTAAAAATTCTGTAGGTGGTGGGTATTTATTGAATTTCTTAGGCTCTATATTATCAGTATTCAAATTCAAAGTTGTTGGCAACAAGTTCGACAGAAAGGAAGGTAAAGAATGAAGAAAATATTATTTTATTCAGTACTTGTATTGGCTGTGATTTTCTCAATCCCTTATGTAGCTTTGTGTATTATAGCTTGCCTATATATTAAAATAACAGGATTTGTTATTATTCCACTAAGCTCGTATGTTGGTAGAGCTGCACCTCTGCCAAAATGGTTTATGCGTTTTTCAGATTGGTTAGAATACTTAACAGGTAAAAGCTTATGAAGATTAGACTAGCTAAGAAGATAATGAAGCAAGTCTATAAAACCCGATATTGGGCTTATAGGCAAGGCTATTATTGTGGCAAGAAGGATGCTGGAAAGCTAGCCGGAGACCATCGTTTGTTAAAGGCTATGCGTCTTACAAAGAAGTGGAAAAGTCGCAAGATGCGAAATGATGTGAATAAAATACTGGAGAAGAATCCGTTCAAACCGAGGGATCTTCAACGTAGTGTTTTAAGATTGAAAAGATATGGATGTAGCAAAGCTTAATCAGGAAATTTTAGGCGTAGATTTGGAATACAAAAACGTCTATATTGATGCGGAGAACACAAGAATGATACGTGCCAAATTACCTGATGGACATTGCGATTTGGTTCGCACAGATGTGTGGAATGGTCGTGTGAATCATCCGGAAGAGCATGATATTGTAAAATATACGGCAATCTCTTGGTATAGAGAAGAATTTGTCGGTGGAGTTGATTTAGGTCGCAACTATATGCATGCTAAATATAAGTTCTTCGAGTTGGTTGTGAATAAAAAATATATTTTGGAAATGAAACATAAGAAAAATGAAAATGCTAGATAATAAGTTAATCATAGATATTCCTAAAGGAATGGAAGTGGATATTGAAAAAAGTGACTTGAAAGCGGGCATTATAGCATTCAAGAAGAGACCCTTCAGCTATGAGGATGTTATATCTACTTTAATAGGCCGTGGTCTTAGTCCTGTCGTTGCTAATGTTACTAATAGTAATGTAGATAAAATTGATGCATTGGATAAGTTAATGGATATAGCTAAGTGTTATAATGGAGATTGGAAACCGGACTGGAATTCTCAAGACTATAAGCATAATATCATGCGAACCAGTGAATATGGTATTACTTCTAGTAGTAATTATAACGAAGGAGCAATTTACTTCAAGAACAAAGAAGATACCCAAGCCGTTATTGATAATCCGAATTTCAGAAGCATTCTTGATGCAATCTATAAGGACTAAGGCTTATGAAGGAAATGTTCTTTAATAGTGTAAAGTTCCGTGAAGTTCAGCATTTGGCATTCTCGGATGAATACATAACCGCATACGTATCGGTGAATCATGTTCCGAAGATACATATGAGTGTTAATACACCTCGTGACGAATATGGGTTTGCGAAAGGCAAGCCAAAACGTTACTTTAGAGTAGGGTTAGGAAAATGGCTCACTGAACAAGCGTTTGTTAAAAAATATTTTAGCGAAGAATAAATGAATATAAAAAAGTCAGATATGGGAAATAAGATTAATGTAGCGGAAATCCTAAAGGATAAGCCGAAGGGTACTAAGTTGTATTCCTCAATATGTGGAGCAGTAGAGCTTAAAGAAGTTCTTGATGTACGTAAAAAGAAATCTATTGTGGTTAAAGAACTCAATTCAAGTAACCAACATAGATTTTGGTACGATGGCAAATTCTTTAAAGCAGGTCAATGTGTATTGCAACCTTCTAAGGAAATGGCAGACTGGTCTAAGTTCTCGTGGAAGAGGGGTGATGTGTTGGTTTGTAAAGATGTTAACTCACATATTATCTTTGATAAGTTTAACGATGATACATATACAACTTTCACAGGTAAGCTGAACTATCAAGCAACTAAAGCTGGATATTCTTATGTTCATACACGTAATATTGCTATGACACAAGACTTCGATATTGAGAAAGGTGATGCTGCTCAGACCTACATCAATACTATAGAGGAAATACTGGGTGGCAAACTCAATCGTGAGACTCTGGAGGTCGAGAAGCAGCCCGAGTTCAAGGATGGGGATATACTTAGCATCCAAGAAGATGAAGAACATTATCATGCAATTTTAATCTTCAAAGGGGGTACAGATGTCTATGTGTATTTTGATTATTTTCACAGGGTTTTAACCTATGGTACAAAAATAGATGAAAATGAGAAATCTATATCTCATCTTGCTACAGATGAAGAGAAACAACAACTCTTTTCAGCTCTAAAAAAGGAAAACAAGGCTTGGGATGCTGACAAAAAAATGCTTGTGGACTTGAAGAAAAAAGTCGAGCTTAAACCTTTTGATAAGGTGTTGGTTAGAGATAATGAAGATGATATATGGGAAGTAAGTTTGTTTGGTTATAAAGATGAACTCTACTATAGATGCGATAATGGTATCCCTTGGATTCAATGTATTCCTTACGATGGCAATGAACACTTGCTTGGAACTACAAATAATGTGGAGGGTTAGATATGTTAAATGATAAGAAAATAGAAGAAGTTGCAAAGCAACATGCGGAGGGAGCCTTTATTTCCGAATATTGGCAAGCTTGCTATAAAGAAGGTTTTGTGGATTGCGCTAAATGGATGCAAGAAGAATTTTTAAAGGATTTGTGGCATCCTGCTAGTGAAGAGCCAAAGCGTCATAGTTACATCATGTTTAAAACCACTAACAATAATGGATTCGGAACAGAATACATAGATTGTAGTTGGGAAATACTAGTTAGATGTCTGCAAATTACTCAATGGCTTTATGCTGAAGATTTACTTCCAAAGGAAGGAGGTGATGGCAAATGACCGATGCTGAATTTAATAAGTTTGTACTTGTATTAGAGAACGAGGCGTTTCGTTTTTCAAGAAGCCAAAAAGAATTTAAGGAACATCGAAAGGTGATAGAGCAGTCTTTCAAGATAGGAGGGCTGTTCATTCTTCGAGAGTTGGAAAAGTATTTTAATCAAAAGAAGTAAGCTTAGGAAAAAAGTTTCCTTGACTGATGATGAGCTGGATTTGCTTATTGTCGGGCTACATTGCGTAAATAGGTCTAATTACAATAATTACGGGCGATATTACGATTCTTATGATAAAGTGTCGCAAATGATGGAAGAACTTAGGATTAAACTTAAGAGAGCATTGTATAATTTTTAGTTTTGAATAGTAGTTTAAATATATTAAGATATGGAATTAAAGATAAAAACGCATCATGCGTTACCTTGCCGTACAGAGGTATTCACCATTAATGGAAAGGATGCTGAACAAAATGATTTTGGTGATACATATGACCATCATCATGAAGACGCAGAGCCTTATGCTTGTGCCGATATGCACTTTGATTCAAAACCTCCAACAAAGGAAGTACTAAACCGCTATAATATAACGGATAAAGAATATTATGACATCTGTAATGAACTAGAATGTGAGTTGGGCGTTGGGCGTTGTGGATGGTGTGTTTGATAGATTTTAGAATAAACAATATAAGCAATGACAAAGGAAGAAATATTGGAAAAGGCATCCGATTTTGAGGATGAAGATGAGTTTGTGAAGTGTGATAGATTGCCGTTCACTGAAGAATTGTGGCTTTTACATCAGCTAGTGTATATCGGCTTGTCTTGCACCTATACAGGTCGTGGCTATATAATTGAGAAACTTAAAGATTAGCAAAGTTTAAGAGCGTGAGACACACGTTAAAAACTGAAAAGAAGAAACAAATGGAAAGTAAGATTGTTTTAACAAAAGAAAGTTCTTCATCTGATTTGGAGAGTTACTTTCGTGGAGTTTTGGAATTAGATAAGCAGAGAAAGGAATATCCGGTAAATCTTGATGAAGTTTGGCAACTTTGCTATGCAGAGAAAGGAAAGGCAGTGCGTGCATTGAAGACCAACTTCATTGAGAATGTGGATTTTATCAGTATTGCCAAAAATGGCAAAACTGCAACAGGTGGTTACAAAGAGGTTAGCTATCACCTCACCTCCGCTTGTTTGGAATATTTTGTTGCTCGCAAGGTTCGTCCGGTGTTTGAAGTGTACCGCAAGGTCTTTCATTGTGTAGCACAAGGCATCATACATTCTTATCAGATTGAAGACCCAATTGAGAGAGCGAAGCGTTGGATAATGGAGCAGGAAGAGAAGAAAGCCATTGAGGAAAAGAACAAGGAAATGCAGCCAAAGGCAGAATACTTTGACAACTTAGTTGACAAAGGCTTGCTTACGAACTTCCGAGATACAGCAAAGGAGATTGGTATGAAGCAGAATCTGTTCATCAAAACCTTGATTAAGAAGAAATACGTCTATCGTGATAAACAGAATCACATTAAGCCATATTCGCAATACAATGGTGACTTGTTTAAGGTGAAAGACTGGGGAAACGACAAAGTTGTAGGTACAAGAACACTAATCACACCAAAGGGAAAGGAGACATTCAGACTGCTTTTCGGAAATGGTAATATGCCTTCGTTGAATTTCTAGGTAAAGGGAGAGGAATATCATTTCCCCTCCTTTGCCTTAATCTCCAGCTCGATAGGCTTGCCACAATGAGGGCAGATGATAGCCGGATGTGATAAGGTTTCACCATCAATCGCAAGAAAACTAGATGGCGAACAACCACAAATATTGGCTATTTGCTCTACTTTTGCAAACGAGATAGAACCATTATTGATTTGTTGTGATAATGCCGATTGGGTTATACCTAACTTTTCGGCTACAGATGAAATGGTTTGTCCATGACTTCTAATTATTTTCTTTAAGTCCATACCTTATTATATATAAGTGAATACTAATATTTATTTTGCTGCAAAGATAGCTTATTTCTTTTATACTACCAAAGAAAAAGAGTTAAATATTAGAAACGGCTAATAAATAGCAAATAAATGTTTAGAAAAACCTTATATATGTTAAATAAGTGTTAATATTAGAAAATACTTATAGAAACATTTGGTAGTATTAGAAAAAACTACTATCTTTGCAATGTCTTTAAGAGATAAAGGCTTTAAAGTTTAACTATTAATTGCTGTTATGCAGCCGAGTCGGCACTCGTAAAACGGTTTGAGGATATGACAACTTCAATTAAGAACAAGATGAGAAAGGTAATGCAGTTGGCACATAGAGCCTATCAGTTGAAATCAAGTTCAATGTCTTGGGTTGAGTGCTTGAAACAGGCTTGGCAGGTCGTAAAGCTTGAGGCAGCAATGAAGACCAAGGTAGTAGAGTTCTTCTTTATGAAGATGAATGGTGAGGTAAGACAAGCCTTTGGTACTCTCCTTCAGAGCCACATTGACTATACTCCAAATGGCACAGGGCATGCAGCATCAAGAGATTGCATCCGCTATTGGGATGAAAAAAAGGGTGCTTGGAGACAATTCAAGGCTTACAACTTCTTGCGAGTTGCATAAAGATATTTACACGTTCTAAGGTGTTTGGCGAGGCTTTAATAGGGGTGAGCCTATTTAATCACCCCTTTAGTTTAGGACTTTTAAATTAAAATCGAATATGTTACATTCTGAGATTGTTAGTGAGTTGAAGAACATTGGTGTACAAGTAAAACCATATAATGTTCAAGATGGCTTTATGGATATGTTCGTAAATGGTGAGGTTTACGATATGTTTGTGAAGTTTGTAAAAGAGAACAACTTAGAAGTGATATATGATAACATTCATCATTGGGATATTTTCACATGGTGTGATGCTACAATTTGGTTTTAATCAGAAATAGAGTATAAGATATGGAGACAATTGCTAAGTGTTTGAAAGAAGTGTTCTACAAAGGGCATCATATTACCAAGGTGGAGGACGTATTCGGTCAGGTATTCGTTCGCATTGATAATGTAGTTGAACCGGACTATGCTAGCATAGCCGAGGCGAAACGTGTAATCAATGGTAAAGCCCCTAAATGGTTTACGGATGGTTATATGTGGGACGAAGACAGCAAGAAGGTTGTAAAAGACACTAACGCTTTTCGATGGGAGGAGTAAGAAAATGGATGAGAATTTCTTGAATGTGCTCTATATCGAGCACACAGACAAAATAGGCGTTTTAAAGGACGATAAGGACGAAAGGGTATCAATTATCCTTGGGACGGACAAAACGCTTGTAGAACGCAAAAGAGAGGGCAAAATGTATCTTCTTGTACCTTTGGCAAAGTACCACACATTTGTCTGCAAGGGTAATAGTATTGATGTGGATGGTGAGCATATCAAGAGTGAAATCTTCTTCCGTAAGGATGGTGCTCAGTGGATTGAGATTGACAAAGAAACGTTATTTAAGGTTGCGTAAGGAATTAGGAGGTTTAAGCTATGAAACTATATGTAGTAATATCTTCATACCAACATGGATTGGGTGAAGCAGTGGAGGTTGACGCAGAAGTCTTCTCTACCATAGATAAGGCAAGAAAAGCGATAAGACACAAAGGGATGAACACTTTGGAGAATTACAAGCGAGTTTTGAATTGCGATGATTATCTATGCAATATCTCAGATTCTTTCTTCCATATCTCAGACAGCGAAGGAGAAACGTGGGATAATTTCGACATCGTAGAACAAGAATTAAAATAATAAAGCTATGAAGATTGATGTTGTTAAAAATATTTTAGAAGATGCGAAGGAGTGTGGTTGCCTTGTGACGATTACACTTGCAAATGGACAGGTATCTCATGTAAACTTCAGTAAGCATATAAAGAAGTTTACTATAACAGATGATATTATCTTAGACGAGGAGGGACATCTTGTGACAATAATTGATACGGATGGAAGTAGAGACTACATTGATAGCGATTCCATCATTCGCATATTTAGCAAAGAAGGTTTATAATAATTGATTAGATAAGAATATGGATGCAGGTCATGTGAATGTGATATTGGGCGAAGCCGAGGACAAAGGTCTTAGTGGAACTATCAACTTGGTAAGTGGGGCAAAGATAAGTTTCGACTTCAATAGTGTTGGTGGTGAAACCTCTTTCAATTGCAATACAAAGAACAGAACACTTATGATTGGGAGTGGAAGTACAGTAGTGTTTACACGTAAATATATTGATTGTAGCTCTATCCAGTATATTGAAGTGCTTGAACGTACAAACTAATTATAGAAGACAAGAATATGAATGTACTAGATTATTATGAGGTTGTCACCTCAAAGATTTTCAAGTTGGAAAGCATGAACGAGGGGCTTGTATTGATAGCACCGGAGCAGGAGGTGGATGGAATCCGTTCCTTGATGGTGGGATTATATGTTCCTGAGCATGAACGATACAAGATGTACACTTTCCGTTCATCTATGAACGAGGGTGAACTTGGAGACAAGTACAAGGCGATGGTCGGCACGATGGATGTACTTAAACCGGATTGGGACAGAATCAGAAAGAAAAGGCGGAAGAGGATCTAACCTCTTACCGCCTTTAGGATGCAAGCTATTTCAAGATTATTTTTAGAAAATATGAAAATAAATTAGAGTTTTCTTGCATTTCTCAAAGGTTTTTATTACCTTTGCGAATGTAAACAACAAAACAATGAGCTTATGAAAGTATTATCAGTTCGCCAGCCGTATGCCTGGTTAATCGCTATCGGCTGCAAGACCATTGAAAACAGAACATGGAATAGAAAGTTCCGTGGTCGTTTCCTTATTCATGCAAGCCAAGCCAAACCCGAAAAACTTGACGGATGGCAGGAGAGCGCAATGAAGAAATATTGCCAAGAGCATGGTATTGTTATTCCAGACTTCAAAGACTTGCCAACGTCAGCCATTATCGGCAGCGTAGAGTTGGATGATATTCAATTCCATGAGGCTTATCCGGATGCGTTTGCTGAAGATTTTCAGTATCACTGGTTCTTGAAGAATGCTAAATTGTTCGATGAGCCGATTAGAAACGTCAAAGGCAAGTTGTTCCTCTGGGATTATGAGTACAATGAAGCCGAAAAGTAAAATAACAATACTTCTGTAATAAAAATACAAGTCGTTGAATGTTAACATAAAAGTGCTTGTGGGTCTAAGAGGTAAATAAGGAAATAATATAAACATATTGTAAAATATTGAAGTTATGAAGAAGAAATTGATAATTGCCATCATCGTAGCTATCGTTGTGATAGGTGGCGGCATTGGTGGCTATATGTACCATTTCAGTCAAGTTAAGGCTGAAAAAATGGCTAATTACAAGAAGGCGTTGTCTGATTATCGCTTCAATAGTAATAGATTGATATATTCTTTGGATTTCATAGCAACGGATTTTATTATCAATTGGAATTCTGCTATAATGAATAAAAAGGCTATGAACGCAAAGAATGAAATCGTTCCTTGTTCCGGTTTTGAAGATGCCGTTTCTTCTCGATATGCCTTCTATGATAAGTATGGCGCATATAAGATTTTGGATAGTGTATATGTTTCATTAGGAAAGCATTTGGAAATGATGCGTGTAAATGCTAATGAAGAACAGCAAAAAATCGTAGAAAGCTGTAGTAAGGAATACAGGGAGTTGAATAATGCTATTGTTCTTGTAAAAAAGCCATATGGCGCATTGGTGCAATATTCTAAACAGAAAGGAGACTTGTTCTTTAAACTTTATGCTTTTGATAGCGAATTGGCTAAAGTTTCCCCATTGGAAGAAGATAATGGCGATGAGAGAACAAAAGCAATGAATATGGAATTATACGGAACGCATTTGTTTGTTACGGCTGACTTTGACAAAGAACCGCAAAAGGCAAAAAAGCAAAGTTATACGTTTAGTAACATTTCAACAAATTGGGTTTATTTGAAATGATATATAAATAAAGCGTAATTTTAAAAAAATAAGTTTCTAAAAGGAAATAAAGCTTAAAAGAATAAAGAAATACGCTAAATAGTTTGCGTGTTTCAGAAATTATGCTTACCTTTGCAAACGTAATCAGAAATGGTTCAAAAATCTCATAATTCGCAACTTACCACATTATGTGAAGAATGAGTTTTTTCAAGTACGTATGCGACTAAAAAGGGTTGTTCAATTCTACTTGGGAAATATGGTATAGTAAAGTATTGTGCGGTACAGTACAGTGAAGTAAAGCGAGCCACCCCGAAGGATGGCTCGCTTTTTTGGTTAATTGTGGTTAATATAGCAAAAATGTTACCATAAAATTTGGTCATATAACAAAAAAGTTATATCTTTGCAATGTCTTAAGGACAAAAGAGTTCTTGTAACAATGAAGAAAAGCGAATTGATTAAGAGACTGAGAGAAGCGGGATGCTTCCTGTCTCGACAAGGTTCGGGACATGAAAAATGGACTAATCCTAAAACGGGAAAGTCTCAATTCGTGCCAAGACACGCTAGAGAGGTCGCCACAGGCACCGCTCATAGTATTCTAAGAGAATTGGTTGGGGAGTAATCCCCACCTTTCTCTCTTCATTGCTTAAAGGACTCTTTTTTTTTGTTAAGAAGATAAACGAATATATATATGAAGAAGATTAAAGTTATTGTAGAACAAGCCAAGGATGGGTCTTTTTGGTGTCATACCGAAGATGGAATAGGTAAGGTTGGCTTAAACTCTTGTGGAGAAACTGTTGCCGCTGCGAAGCAAGATTTAATGGATTGTTTGGCGTTGGCAAAAGTGGATGCAAAAGAGAATGGAGAAGTGTTTCCTGACGTTGAATTTGAATACAAGTATGACTTGCAATCTTTCTTTAATTATTTCTCTTTCCTCAATGTGTCAGAGATTGCAAAACGAGCAGGTGTCAATCCTTCATTGATGCGTCAGTATAGTAAAGGCATAAAGCAAGCTGGCGAGAAAACTTATGAACGTTTGGCACATTGTATGAATGAAATAAAAAAAGATTTGGTAGCCGCTACCTTTTAGGCGTGTGGCTTCATTGTTACAATAGATAAAGAACTCAGAGCCTTCTGCATGTGAATGTGGAAGGCTTTTTCGTATCTAGACCTTATTCTTTGCACTTAAATCTTTAGTGAAATAGCACGCCTTTATTCTTTCGTTATTCCTTTGATTATTAATTAATTTTGCCAATAAAATTATAAAAAAATGGCAGAATTAAGATTCGATGTCAAAGCGAATTTCGAGCAGGTTACGAAACTTCGTTCCGAGTGCGAAAAGTTGAGGGCTGAGTTGTTGAAGACCAATAAGTCAACCGACCCAGCTATTGTTGCGGATTTGACGGAAAAATATGCAGATGCAAGTAATCGCTTAAAGGATTTAACGCAAGCAGCTTCAAGAGCCGCTTACGTGATGTCTTCTGAGTTTAACAAGAAGATGCAAGCAGCCGCAAGGGAAGTTTATAGCTATGAACTTCAAATGCAAGCTACCAAAGACCGAATAGAGAAAATCCAACAGCAAATCACTAACAAGAGATTAACTCTTGGAGTTACAACGGATAAGTCATCCATAGATTCTTTACAGAAGAATATTGACTATCTGAAAGGTTCTTTGGCAGGTCAAACTGCGCAGCTGAAGAACCTAGAAGGAGGTGCTGTCGGTGCTCGTCAGACCTTGGAGAATATGCGGAATGAGTATGTTTTGTATGCAGGTTCAGCAAATCCGGCAAAAGAGGCAACAAATATGTTGACCGATAGCATGAGCCAAATGATAGAACGCATGAAGTCCGCTCCAACTGCCGGAGAGGGCATGTCTAGCTTGTTCCAAAGGGTAACGGGTGATGCTCACATGCTTTCGGCAACATTACTTGGTGGTTTAGGATTTGAGCAACTGGCAGGTAGTATCTTTAATACTCGTTCTCAATTCCAACAACTTGAAATATCTTTCAATACCATGCTTGGTAGTGCGGATAAGTCTAAACAATTGATGGATGAACTTATCCAAACGGCAGCTCATACGCCTTTTGACATGTCCAGTATTACGAGCGGAGCAAAACAACTTTTGGCATACGGAACGGAAGCGAAAGATGTTAATAAAACTCTTGTTCAGCTAGGTGACATTGCTTCGGGCTTGAACATTCCGCTTGGAGACCTTGTTTATCTTTACGGAACGACCGTTTCGCAAGGAAGAATGTTTACAATGGACTTGCGTCAGTTTATGGGCAGAGGTGTTCCTTTGGCAGAAGAGTTGGGTAAAATTTTACACCAAAATACAACTGAGGTTCAAGAGTCTGTTTCTAAGGGAAAAGTCACATCAGACATCTTCAAGGAAGCTATCGCCAACATGACGCAAGCTGGCGGTCGTTTCGGAGGCCTGATGGAGCAACAATCAAAGACATTGGAGGGTCAGTGGAGTAACATTGGCGACTCTATCCAACAGATGTTTAACGAAATCGGCAAAAAATCCGAGGGCGTGTTCTCTAGTGGATTGTCAATTATTTCTGCTATGGTAGAGAATTGGCAAGAGGTAATAAAAGTTATTGGCGTTGCTACAGTAGCTGTTGGTTCTTATCGTGCATCATTAATGGCGGCTGCTTCTATTCGCAAAGCAGAGGAAGCTCAAAAAGCCGATGATATGATGAAGGGAATTGACGCAGAAATCAAGCGTTTGCAAGACCTAGAAAACTCTAACTACAAGTCGCTGGGTAAGGATAAAAAGCAAGAGCGAGTAAATAAACAACAAGACTTGGCAAGTATTGTTGGAGATACATCTGTTTCCGATGACTTTGTAAAGGCAAGGTTAGATGCAGCCGAGCAAGAGGGCGTTATTTCGGCACAAATGCGTTCCCAGCTAGAGACGAAACGTGAACTCTTACAGACTCAACAACAAGCAACGGCACAAAGCCAAATTGAGCTTGATGAAGAAAAAAGAAAGACAGAGGAACTTCGTCAACAAAAGCTAGAATCTCTTAAAGAAGATTTGAAAACAACCACAGAGAAAATATCAAATCTTGATGATAGGGATATTGAGTTAGCTAGACAATATACAGCAGCCTTGAATGATTTGCAAGATGCCCAAGATGCCTTTGCTGAGGCTCAAAAATTGGTTGAGGAAACCGCTGATGGTGCAAACTTAGCTTTTGACGCAGAGGGTAATGCCGTGAATGCACTAGAAGCAAAGGAACGTTTGGCCACCGCTGCGAAGAAAGTGAATACTGCTCAAACAAATGTTTCGACAATTGCAAGTCAGCAAAGAGGAGCTGCGCTTATTCGTGAGCAATTACAAGAGAGACAAGCAACACTACAAACGCAGTTGAATTCTGTTAGTCAAGCTACAAATACGACTACGAAAAAGGCTAGTACTTTAGCTACAGCTGCTTCAACGGTAAAAAATGCCATCCATACCGCAAGTGTTAAAATAATGACAACTGCTGAATTAATGCTTAGTAATGCGGTAAAATCCACAACTATGGCTTTAAAGGGAATGTGGGCTGCTATGCTTGCAAATCCGATTACTGGTATTATAACATTGGTAACAACGCTTGCTAGTGCCGTTGCAATGTTCGGAGGTGAAGAGGAAGATATTTCTGTTGACACAAAGCATTTTGGAGATTCTGCTGAAAACACAAGGGCGAAAGTTGATGGCTTGCTTAACGTAATGAGGTCTTCTAAGGAAGGAACTGATGCTTACAACAAAGCTAAAGAAGAACTTATCCAAACATACGAGCAGTTCGGGATTAAGTGTGATGCCGAAAAGGACAATTTAACAACACTTAAAGGAAAGCATGATGAATTTGTTGCAACCTTACAATTGGAGAATGCTGAAAGAGAAAAGGCTAATGCTTTAATGTCTGCCACTTCCCAATATACAGAAGCAAGAAACAAAGAAGATGACAATTTTAGCAAAGACTTATCCGGTCATTGGTATCAAGGTGGGCAACATGTAGATAAGGAAGATATAACATCAATACAAATGATGTATAATTCCATAGCAACAGATGAGGTTTTAGATAGGCTGGCTAAGTTGAAGCAAAGAGTAGATGATAGCACATTGTCTTACAAGGAGCATATAGATGCTTTTAATATTTACACAAATGCAGTTAAAAAGACATTTGCGCCTATTGATTCGTTCTTAGAAAAACAACATTACAATATAGCAACTATAGAGAATACTGACCATTCGATATTGGAGCATACGAGTAATCTTGCAAAATTAAAGATAAGTTATAAAAACGCAGAGGATGCGATAATGAAGGCGTCTGCTGAAAATGTAGATTGGAATAATACACAGGCTAGGTCACAATGGGTAGCTCAGCAAAATAAACAAAGCATAGATGCCTTAACTTCCTCAACAGACCAGCTTATTTCTATATGGAATCAGGAATATGGATTAAATTTGAAAATCCATTATGATGATACAGAAATTCCAAGTTGGATGAAATCTTTAACGGATAAGCAGTTGCAATCTTTGATTAATAGACGTAAGGCAGATTTAAATAGGCAAGAGCAATACCGAACTAATCATAAAGGAAGTAAATTGCTGACAAAGCAAGGAAATCAGCTAAGAGACGAAAATGCCAATAGGCTTGATGTCGCTATGGCTGGTTCTATTCTGAAAGATAGAGAGGCGAAAAGAAAAGCCGATGCAAATAAGCCGAAGGAAACGACAAAGAAAGCTACACCTAAGAAAACAACACCTAAGAAAACAGGTGCAACGGATGACCCACTAGCAAGAGCGTATGAACGCAAGAAAGCTGAGGAAGACTATTCCAAGTCTATTTCATCCTATTCGGAGAAAGCCAGTGATGAGTTGTCAAAGCGAAGAACAGAATTGATTAAGAATGAGACCGAAAAGGAGATTGCTCAAATTAATATGTCTTCAGACAAGGAGAAAAAGGCTATAGAGGATTCTATTGACAAACTCGTTGAGGCAAAGAAGAAGAAAGACCAGATCGTTTGGGTAAATTCGGGAAAAGGTCGTAAAGCCAACATGTGGAAACAGGGTAAGTCCGATGCGGAATACCGCAAAGAGGTATTGGGCACACAAATGGTTGACGACAAGGGTAATCATCTTGGGAAGACCATTGGACAGAACTCCGAAGACCAAATTGCCTTGATTGAGAAACAGAGGCAATTAAAGCTGAAGGAAATCCAGCAAGCGGAGATAAAGGACATGTTGGATTTCATGAAGCAATACGGCAGCTTAGAACAACAACGTTATGCTATTCTAAAAGAATACACGGACAAGATAGACCTTGCAAGAGAAAAGGGAGATACTTTTGGTGCAGCGAACGCTGAAATGGAGATGAACGACCAGTTGAAGAAGTTGAATTTTTCGGATTTCAAGGATTCTATCAATTGGGATGTTGTCTTTCAGGATATGAACCGATTGAGTATTCCTTATCTTGAAGACCTTCGCAAGAAGATGAAGGAGTTGCTTGGTTCGGGTACGTTGGAAATTGATGACATGAAAACCGTATCTGACCAAATCTACAAGATTGATGATGCGATTTCCGAGCAGAAGGATAGATGGGGATTGGTTAATGATGCAGTCCGTGAACACCGTAGGCTTATTGATGAGGCGAAGGATGCGCAAGACCGATTGGCACAAGCTAGAAAGGGGGAGTTTGATGCCAAGGCTGATAATATGAGCCAGAGGAGAAAAATCCAAGGCGTGTTTGCTGAAATTGGGGTTAACATAGATACCAGTAATATCACTTCTGCCAATAAGGACAAACTTATGGGTTCTACCAAGAATCTCAGTGTAAGCCAAACGGAGAAGTTACGTAAGCTTTTTGATGATTTGGCGGTTTCAGAGGTTAAGGTAGGAAAGGCTACAAAGGAAGTCGGAAAGGCACAGGAAGAAGCCAAGGTAAAGCAGGATGCTGCAAAGAAGAGCTTGCATGATACTATAGAGGAATGGGCTGAGGGCTTGAGGAAAATCCAAGAGAAGCTGAAAGACCTTCCTGGGTTAGTCGATGCGTTAGGTCTCGGAAACACAGGCTTTGGTAAAGCTGTAAATAATGGAATGGATGCATTGAACAGTGGAACACAAGCCTTTTCTGATTTTGCAAGCGGAAACTACATAGGCGCAGCTATGAATGGAATAAAAACCATTAGCTCGTTGGGTAAGATGTTCGGTATTGGCGGAGGTAATGGTGCAGAAGTTGCGAAGAAAACAGAAGAGCTGACCGAGAGCAATGACAGATTGATGTATTCCATTGATAAGTTAAAAGAGTCTATTGACAAATCTTCCGGTTATACAGCCGTCAGCAACTATAATGCTGCTTACGATGCTCAAAAACAGGTTAACACCCAAACGATGGATATTCTCAAAACACAGATGGGGTATCATGGGGCACACCATTCAAATGCTTATTATTGGAATCTTTCTGCACAAGATTATGCGGCAATCAATAAGACTTTGGCTGAGCAAAGTAAGATAAGGGGTGGTTATACTAATTCTTCGATAAACAAGGTCAATTCCTTGGAGGATATATACAAGCTCACTCCAGAGCAGATGGCTGACATTCGTACACATAATGCGGATGTATGGAAGAACATGACCGACCAAGGCAAGTATGATAAGACGGAATATTGGGAGCAATATACAGAACTGGCGGGAAAACTAGAGGAGTTGACGGAGCAAATCAATGAGAATTTGACTCAAACAACCTTTGATTCGATGAAGAGTGACTTCATAAACAATCTTATGGATATGAGTAAGTCTGCAAAGGATTTTTCTAATGACTTCACTACAATGCTCAACCAGTCGATGCTTAACTTCGCTTTGGGAGACCTTATGAATAAAAAGCTTAAGCCTCTTTATGAGAGCTGGGCAAACAAGATGAAGGAGAATGGAGGAAGGCAGCTCACGCCAACCGAATTGAATAATCTTAAAGAAGAGTATGATAAGATAGTTCAAGAGGGTTTGGCTATTCGTGATAATATTGCTGATATTACGGGTTACAAGCAATCTTACGAGCAGTCCGCTTCTTCCGGTTCTTTTGAATCAATGAGCCAAGATACAGGAGAAGAGTTGAATGGTCGTTTCACAGCGGTGCAGATCGCCACAGAGGGAACGTACGAGGAAGCAAAGCTCATAAATACCAAGTTGGATGCTATTGCGGCTCGTGATGGTGGTACAGAGGGTAGCTTATTAACGGCTAGCGTGAATACTATTATGGGTAATGTAGGTAACATTTGGTTAGCGGTTGATGAGGGTAGGACTATCCTTGCACAAAGCTTGATGTACTTACAGTCGATTGATGAGCGACAAGAGCGATGGCATAAGCCTATGCTGCAAGCATTCAATGATATTCACGAATTAAAAGATAAGATGAGTAGATTGTAAAAGCTATAAAGGGTGTCATATTACGTGATACCCTTTATATTCTTAAATAAATATAAAAGTTTAATACGAATATTTGGTTATTAAACTAAATGTTGTATATTTGCAAGCATAATTAAACTTTTATATTATGAACAGAATAAAGGAAATTTTACAAGAGATAGGAATGTCTCAAAAAACGTTGGCTGAAAAGATAGGCATGACGGAGGTCGGTGTTAGCAAGATTGTTAATGGCACTTCAACAAAGGAGACCATGAAGAAGATAGCCAATATCCTAGGTGTTAAGGTCGAAGACCTGTACTATAAAGATAATATGGTTAAATATCGTGGAGAACTTGACTTGAATGGCACCAAGATACCTTGTTATATTTTGGGCAACGGAACTAGGGTAATATCTGGTCGTGGTATGCAAGAAGCATTAAAGATGGTAGATACGGAAGATGGTAAGCAAACTGCCGGGACCAGATTAGTGAGATATTTAAATCAAAAATCTCTTAACCCTTTTATTTCCAAATACATAGAACTGGACCACTTGTCACCTTTGGTGTGTAACGATAATGGAAAGGTTCTTCATGGTTATAAGGCAACCGCTTTGGCGGACATCTGTGATGCTTTTTTGGAGGCACGTAAGAACATTCCGTTATCACCTAGACAAGAGATTATAGCCGAGCAATGCGAAATCCTCATGCGTGCATTCGCTAGGGTTGGTATCATCGCATTGGTAGATGAGGCAACAGGCTTTGATAAGGAAAAGAGCGAGGTTAAGGACAAGCTGCAAACGTTCTTTAATCAATTCTTATTAGAGGAGGCTGCGAAGTGGGTTAAGGTGTTCCCCGACCAATTCTTTATGGACATATACAAGATGAGGGGCTGGACGTGGCATGAGTCGAGGAATATGCCTGGTGTTATGGGCAATTGGATAAGAGATATTGTCTATGAGCGCATAGCGCCAATTATGGAGGAACTTGACAAGAGGAATCCAAAGAATGAGCATGGAAACCGTACAAAGAGATTTCATCAGTTCATTAACCAAGAGAAGGGAATACCAAAACTGAAGGAGTATCTCTCTTCCATTCATGCTTTGGTTGTGGTGTCAGATTATGATTGGGCAAAGTTTATGGATAATCTGAACAAAGTATATCCTAGAACCGACATTGAGTTGTTCTTGGCTTTCGATGCATAAAACAAAGAAGAGGAACGTATGATGCGCTCCTCTTTCTTTTTTATAGTTTCTTTTCTTCCAGTAATTCGTCAACTCTCGCTTGAAATGCAAGTTCTGTCTCTGAAAGGCTGTAACCAGAGTAGGAATAGCTTGTCCCGATGATGTGGCCATCAAACCTTCCAGTATTGTCATCCTTTGTGAAAGTGCCTTTGTAACCCTTGTATTGGAATACTATTTCCTTATTATCCTCCTGCTTGTCCTTGTCGTAAGACTTAGCTATCTTAATCAGGTAACAGAAGCCGAACATGAATAGGCAAGAGATAAAGGAAGAGATTGAGAATCCAACCATTGCCCATCCTATCGCCTTCGTCTCCTGCTCTCCAAAGAAGCCCATCATCAAGCCGATGGCAAACAATAAGATAGTTAACCCCAGTGCTACTGTACTAATAAACGAAAGAACACGGAATACCGCTGCACCTCTCAAATTGAAAAAATCATTCATAGTCGTTAAAGTTTTAATTATTAATACTTGCAAGGAATGTTCCTTACGTTACTTAACACTTTCCAGCTTGTCCAGCACGTCCCTAGCCTCAGCGATGGATGATGCGGAATACAATTCACCATCTTGTTTTATTAAGGCGATGAAATCTGAACTATCAGCTTCGGAAACTAGTTCTGCAAGCGTTACACCTATAATGCTTGCTATCTCCTGAAGACTGGCTACAGTTGGATTCCCATCAATAGTTTGTATCAAGGATGGCAAAGAAACTCCCTTACCACCTTTTTTATTAGTCAGCCTATCCGCTACATAAGTAAGCGTAAAGCCTTTTCTTTTAATTATGCCTCGTATATCCATACCTTATTATATATTAAGTTCTAACTTTATTTATTGATGTTGCAAAGATACACATATTTTCGCAAACAGCCAAACTTATTATGAAAAACTAAGCTTTTAACCTAACAATGCAAATAAATCTTAATTTGTATATTAAATCGGTAAACAAAGGTTAAAGTTAGGATAAAACTTAATAAAACATTTGGTAGTTAGGATAAAACTTAGTATCTTTGCATCGTGATTAAGAAACAAAGGTCACAAGAACATTATTAATTTAGTTGAGGCAGCGCCTCCGTGTTCGGCACACGTAAAACGGTATAGCAATATGACTACTTCAATGATAAGAAGAAACTTGATTCAGAAGTTCGTTATGACAGAGTTCGTAAGCAACAGAATGAACACCCAAAAAGATGTTGATAGGATGTTGAATATGATAACAATAAAGCTCAATATGAACAACGATGAGGCTAAGAGCTTCTTGCGTGAGAGCATCGGACTTGCAAAGTAAGTAATTTAAGTTTAACGTTTAAAATTGAAAGATTATGGCTAATTCATTTAAGAATATGATGAGAGAAGTAATGAATATGGCACACAGAGCCTTTCAGCTTAAAGGTGCTTATATGAGTTGGGTAGAATGCTTGAAGCAAGCTTGGCAGGTTATCAAGCTGAAGGCTCGCATGAAGAAGCAGGTCGTTGAGTTCTACTTTCAGAAAATGAATGGTGAGATTCGTCAGGCTTTCGGCACTTTGATGGAGAGTCATATTGACTACACTCCAAACGGCAAGGGTTACGCTTGCAAGGACTGCACAAAGTATTGGGATGAAGTCAAGGGCGAGTGGAGACAATTCAAGAACTACAACTTGATTAGAGTTGCTTAACAAGGTTATTAACGATTTAAAAAGAAACTAGATATGAGCGCAAAGATTATCGTGATGCAAGGCAATATGATTGCAACCATCGAAGAGACGAACAAGGACGCATTTATCAAGCGTGGTGAGTATAAAGAGACCGAGCTGGACAGACATAAGCGTGAGGTCGATTTCTTGATTACAAGCATCGCTAACCGCTACGAAGTGACATTCAATCACAAGGTAGAGCTGAAGGAAAGCCGGAGTATCAAGAAAAGCGAGTATTTCGATAACATCTACTACGTTACCGAGAATGCATTGAACAAGCTAAAAAAGCAATACTCATACGAGTGTGACTTGTAATAGATTTCGTGAGGCACACGTTAAACTGCACCGGACTTTGAACATTAAATATTTAAGAGATATGGATAAGAATTTGATGGATAATCTTTATGTGCGTTACAATGATAAGTTTGGCGTGTTGAGCGACGATGAGCGTGAAATTATTTCACATATATTGGGTACTGATTTAACCTTGGTTCTAAACAAAGAGAATATGGAGGTCTATCTGCTAGTCCCATTGACCCGAAACCACAAATTTGAGTGTAAGGGTAATTACATTATCGTGGATGGCAAGAGGTTTGATTCAGACATCTATTTCCGCAAGTATGGTTGCCAATGGATTGAGATGCAATCAAAAAAAATGCTATCAATGGTTGTGTAACATAACATAAGGTGAGGCACACCGAAACAACTGCTCATTATCTTTGATGTTTAACAATTAATTCCGTGAGCAATGGAAACAAGAAGTAATGTGCAGCACCGTGCCTTGAAAGTTGGTCGTGCTGGCGAGGGCAGAAGTCTCCAATATCAAACGAATGTTAATGTTTTAAGCAAAACACTAAAGCATTTGCAAGTTAGAGAAAATAGCATTAACTTTGCAGCCGAAAGTTATAATGGTTGTGAAGCGAAGAGCACGACTGGAAAGAAATTGAGAATTGTAAAAATAACACATAAATTTCATTTACTCCAAGCGTGGAGTATCGTCATTCCGTCCTTCTCTTCGCTTTAATGGATGGTTGACACAAGCCCTGTCCGCACTTACCACATTAGCGGATGGGGCTTTTCGTTTCCACCACAGCCAAATATAATTATTAACAATTTAAATTTTAGGAAAATGACATTAGAATTTAACAAAACTGATGTAAATGTAGAGGCTTTACCAGTAGTCTCAGAGTTCCTTAACAATGAAAAGAGAGGTGTTGAAGTTGTAGAGATTATCGAGCATGACGGCAAACAAGCCGTGAACGCAAGGGAGCTGCACCAAAAGTTGGGCAGTAAGCAAGACTTTTCAACATGGATTAAAAATCGCATAGAAAAGTATGGATTCGTTGAAAATCAAGATTTTGAAGTTTTCCACAAAATTATGGAAAACTCAAATGGTGGTCGAAGTCGTATTGAGTATGCCTTATCTTTGGATATGGCAAAGGAGTTGTGTATGATTGAGAACAATGAGCAAGGTAGATTGTTCCGTAAGTACTTCATCGAAGTCGAGAAAGCTGCCAGAGTCAAGTACGAGCAAGAGAAGCTAGACAAGAAGGCTTCCGATTCCTTTGACATCAAGCTGAAGTGGTTGAACTTTCTTCCTGGTTATCTGAACCTCAGCGATGTTTCCAAATTGGCGATGGCTAAGAAAATTGCTGAACCATTAGGGTTGCCGACACCTGATTATGTGAGCGCACCGAATGGTGCAAAGCATTCCGCTACGGAGTTATTGAAATCTCATGGTGTAGGCTTGTCTGCTCGAAAGTTCAATGAGTTGGCGGTAAAGGCAGGATTATTGAAACTAAAAGAGCGCAAGGGTACGAACAAGGTACACAAGTATTGTGAGATTACCAAGAAAGGATTGGCTTATGGTGAGAACGACATCAACGAGAAGAATATGAATCAAACACAACCACATTGGTATGATTCTAAATTTGGGGAGGTATTGGAAATCATCGGCTACAAGTCATCCAAGCAAGCAGATATGTTTGCAAGCGGTGAGACACACGATTAAACTGTAGTAATATTGATATATAATCGAGAAGGAGGGGAAAGCGTGATGCACTCTCCTCTTTTTTTTGTGGTGAAAGTTTTTGTTTTTCACAATATAGATAAGTGTTGTTAAACTGAGTGCTAATTTTTGGTAGAGTGGAATATAATAGTTATCTTTGTAGTCGAATTTCAAACTTATAAGGATATGAAGATATTAGAACCAAGATATGAAATCCTATCCCAAGGTGAGGGCATGGATGGAGTTTACAAGCAGATAGAGTTGTGCGGTCGCACATGTTATGCGTCAAGTATGAAGATAGACAAAGACAGCGCAAAGCCTTTCGTTGAGCGCATGGTGGACTCAAAGCACCATGCTATGTTGGAGCATGGAACAATCTATCTCCATGTTGCTTACGATAATGACTTCTTTGTTCCGGAATCTCTACTGGTCAAACACTATCGTGAGAACAAGTATTCTAAGGTGATGCAGATTGGCAGCGACTACTATATCACGACCAACTACAGAGTGATAGTAGAGAATGAATGGTTTGATGATTTGGACTATATCTGCGAGCCTACGGAATGGCATGAGAAACGAATAACCGTCCGCTTTACTACTCAGATTGCGGTAAGTAGAGAGGCTAACAGACATCGTGTAGATTCCGTAGCGGAACAAAGCACTAGATATTGCAACTATAGTAAGGATAAGTTCGGAGGCGAGATTGCTATCAACAAGCCAAAGTGGATTAGCGAAGATGATGCGGTTAATCCATTGTCTTTCGATGGTGGAACATTTGTTGACCTATCAAAGAACATCGGTAGTTATGAGCATTGGAGTCCGGTAGAAAAATGGTGGTTTGCCAATAGAGTATGTGAAATGATGTATTTATCTTTGGTCAAGGATGATGGTCTTAAGCCACAGGATGCGAGAACGATACTTCCTCTTGATACCAACACGGAGTTGATTCATACCGCATTTGTGAGCGATTGGAAGCATTTCTTCGAGCTGAGAAGTCTTGGAACTACCGGAAAGCCTCATCCAGATATTGAGGTCTTGGCAACCCCATTGATGAATGAGTTCAAGGAACGAGGGTTGATTTAATCGCTTATGAAGAAGAAAGCCAAGCAAATAGCCAATGTGATGAGCAATGACACTTTGGAGGTTGTTGCTCAGATGATTGTTGATGAGGCTAAAGGTGTGCGCTATGAAGTGTATGCTGATGGCTCTAGTAAGAACAACAAGTGTGGTTGCGGTTGGCTTGTGCTTCATAAGGGAGCGATTATCAATAGTGGGAAATATACATTTATCACAGCCAAAGTGAACGATTCGGTGAGAGCCGAAATAAGGGCGGTCATTCAAGCATTGGGTGATTGCCCTCCTTTGTGTTCTGTTGATGTATATGTGGATTGCCAAGTGGCTATAGAGAGAATACAGGCTTGCAAGTTAGGAGACTTACAGCCTATATATAATAAGGTAGCGAAAGGCAAGGTGATAAGATACCATTGGGTTAAGGCTCATAGAGGTAATATGTATAACGAAATGGTGGATTCTTTGGCTTTTTCTGCTACAGAAAGTTAATTTCGTGCCTACACATATAATAAGCGTTAAAATATAAAAGAAACACACTAAATAATTTGCATATTTCAATAATTCTTTGTATCTTTGCAATGTAATTAAGAAACAAGGTTACTAATTAAAATGGTGAGACACACCGTAAAAACTGTGATTCGTTATGAATACTAGATTGAGTAAGAAAGAGACAATGGTTTATGGCAACATCGAAGTGATGGCTGATGTAATTGGTGGTAACAAGTACTTTACATTTGCTGAGTTGTATGATTTCGATTTGGATAATACCAAGGATGAGTTGAAAGAAATTTTAAACTCTTTGACAGAGAAAGGTTACTTGAAGAGTTTTAATGATTTCGATAAAACTTATCGAGTTTTGAAGTAAGAACAACAAAGGGGATATGAAATCCCCTTACAATATAAATTTAGAGCGTGAGACACACGTAAAACTGTATTGAAACAATGAAAAAGGTATTCACAATTGAGAATGCGTTAGCGTTTTTATTTGCTCTTGAAATAGTATCATTAATTTATTTTCTTGGATAGGGCTTATGCAGATTAAGTTTGGTAAGATAAAGTTTACTGCGGCTAAGTCCGAAAAAGGATGCCGCTTTGATGCTTGCTACAAAGGGGAGCATGTGGCTTTTGAGAGTGAAGATATGTCTTTGTACGATGATGTTTTTTCTGATAATAACAGAAGAGCAAAGGCTGCAAAGAGAGTGATTTACGAGAATATTAAGCACAAGTATTATGAGACCCATAGAGATTAGCGATTTCAACGCTGCCGATGAATTTGTCGTTGAGGCAATGATGCAAGATGGCAAATTCAAGGTTATCGGCAAGGTTATTATTGATAATAATCTTCTGAATGATGATGATTTGGAAACCATCTGGGATTATGCCAACTGGGAGACGAACGGCTATGAAAAGATGGTTGTCTCTAACGGAGTGTACAAAGGCTTGAAAGCATTTAGCGATGGGCGTTTGTTCTATGTAATTACTGATGATGAGGTTGGAGTGGTAAATGACAATATCATGGTACGTAAGCATTATGATGTCAACAATGGCTATTATATTAAGTCATCAAGGTTGCACAAGGAACAATCCAAGGATTTGTGGTGCTTTGGTAGTTGCGAGACCATAACTAGCGAATATAAGTCAAACATTTTACATGAAGTACTTTATGGCAAAGATGAACCATATAAAGCCTACCTTCCTTGAAGGCGGTGAAGTCTGGCATGATATTGATAAGTTCCCGATGCTAGACCATACTATTTTAGTTGAGTTGCAGGTAAAAGGCTCTGACGGATTGATTTACCGGACGCAAGATGTATGCGTTGAGCGTGCAGATAGATTCGTACCTACGATGTCTTTTGTTCCGAAGCGTTGGGCGTATGCAATAGACTTAGCTCAATGTAAGCAACTTGAAGGATAAAAACAAAATACAAAATTAAGAATAAGCATATGGAAGAATCAAGATGTGTTTACACATTACCTGTCTTGTATAATGGACAAAGTGGTAGAAACGAAGGTGTATGTGTAAGAAAAGAACTTGGAGTAGTTGTTGCAATAGACAATGAAGATGAGTTTAAAGGCGTTTTTTCAAAGGATGGTGAGGTTGATGTATTCAAGCAGTTACTATCACAAGAAGTGTGTTGTTACTATACAGAACACAATGCATTCCCGACAGAGCCTTTGATTTCTTACAAGATGGGTGGCGATATTATCTTTGATTTTGTTGAAGTGACAATCGGAAAGATGTATGGAGGTTATGTTTATATCGTGCATTACAACTTTGCAAGCACAGCATCATAAGAAACAAGTTTGATTATGACATTAATAAGAGATAGAATTAAGATTGCGGCTCAGATTGGAGTGTTGGAGGATATTGCTGTTGACTATAAGGGTAAGACAATAGATAACATCATCCAACAGCTAGAAGCAAGATTGAGTGTGCTGAAATAAGTTCAAATTCCAGTAGTTGGAAGATTATGAGTGGTGGACGTTTTGATTATGCTCAGTATAGGATTGCTGACATATATACAAAGATAGAAGATTATATTGATGGTCATCCATTGGATGAGGAAGATGAAAGATGTTTTCTCGAAGACCGATGGTTAGAGGAGGATGAAGACAAGTATGTTAGAAAGCATCATCATACGATACCTAACAAATACGGCTTGTCTAAAGAGACTATCAAGGAATTTAAGAAGGGCGTTGAACTTCTGAAGAAAGCTCAGGTTTATGCCCAAAGAATTGATTGGCTTCTTTCCGGTGATGATGGAGAAGATAATTTCCATCTACGTTTGAAAGAGGATTTGGCAAATCTTAAAAGTAAGAAAGGATAGATTATGAGTTGGAATTATCGCTTAGATACACCTATGATGCAATTAGCTGAAGAGGTGAACAAGAAATATGATACAGATGCAGGTAAGATGCTTCTTTGCACTTATCTCTTCATGGTATCAAGTGAAGAGGTCAAGGACAAACAAGCTTTCTTTGATTGGGTAGAAGAGCTGAGTAAGTCCTGTAAGTGTGATGCGGTAAGGGAGTACGTGGAAATCAAGGACAAAGCCGATTGGCTGCATGGTGGATTCAATAAGCCGATTTACCGACACTACAAGGGTAATTTCTATGAGTACCTTGGTGAGGTTACTGATAGCGAGACTTCTGAAGCTAAGGTTGCGTATCAAGCAGTGTGCGGACAACATGAAGTTTGGGTGCGACCAAAGGATATGTTCTTTGGTAATGTTGAGGTAGATGGTAAGCCGGTTCCTCGGTTTGAGAAGGTAGATTTAAAAGACTTAGAGAAACAAGCCGAGAGCAATGGACAGAAAAAAGATTAAGAGTTTGCTAGGTCAAGCAATCTTGCGAGTGAATGAAGTCGTACCGAATTTCGATGATTTGGATAAGATACTTCCTTTGCTTAGACAGGCGATTGATGAATTAGATAAGTCAGAATCGGGTTCAGTTTAGAAAGGGTGAAAAATGACAAATAGGCAGACGATAAAACCAAAGGTAGTTCCTTTTGAGATAGCCAAGCTTCTAAAGGAGGTTGGCTACGATGAGAAGATAGCCGAATTTTGGGCTTACGCCAGCCCTTGGACAGCAAAGGGTGGCATTCGTAAGGGTGGAAAATATAGTGAGCATTACGGCAGTTATGTTGCTTACTCCAATTCCGAGTGGGAGAAATCCAATATTGAGTTTTCTGCTGCCTTAAAGTTGAATAGCAAACATCCGGCAATATCCGCTCCAAGCTATGATATGGTGCTTGATTGGCTTTTAGAGCATTTCGGTTACTATATTTGTGTTGCAAACATTTCGAAAGGTAAGTTCTGTTGGCAAACTACATCATGGTGTGTAGAGGAAGGCTTGTGTCATACGGATGGTAAGGAATATTCCAGTAGATACGAGGCAATGGATGCCGCTTTCAAGAGCATCTTAAAGGCTCGCATTGAGAATAAAGATAACGAGGAAATCAAAAGACTTTTGGAGGAAATACAAGATGGAAAGACTTTATGATACTTTTGTACACGCAATAATGATGAAGTTAGAAACTCGTTTATGTATTGAACTCGAATGTGTTTATAAGAATATAACAAACAAGATTGTTGAGAAGAAAGGTAAACTCACCAACGAAGACGTAATTGAGTTTCAGAAAAAACTACAAGAAGTGTACGACACGAATGCTGCTATTCGTGAAAAGGTTACTGGCATTAAAGATTCCAAGAATTGTATCTTAACTAAAGAAGCATGTGAAGAGCTAATAAAGCGACTTAACGTGATTAATATAAAAGAAAATGAACAAGCAAAGAATGATAGAGTGGATAGCCACTTGTGATACAGGTGTCTCTTCAATGACTATGTGGAGTGCATTGATGGGGGTAAAACGAAAGAAAGATTTGAATATTCCCAAAGACAATAGTGACTTCCGTAGATGCTATGACATGGTAGAATACGGACACGTAACCTTGGATGAGCTACAAGCTGTGAAGGAGCAGTATCCTTGGTTTGCTCCTTTTGTTGATAACTGGAAGGAATTGTCTCTTTTGTTTGAAGAAGAGTTAGACAAACGCTTGTACATGCGCATTCGTCAGCTAAGTGAAGAGTCAGATGCTATCCGGTATGAGGTAAAGGGAGGACTTTATTATGAAAGGGGTTTTTGTTATAATGTTTAATAAATAAAAAGATAGAAAGAATGAATAAAGACAAATTAAAGGTCAGCTTTGAGATTGACCGTTACAAGGTGATTGGTATACTTTCACGTAATTGTGAGAATGCTGAAGAGTACAACGAGATTGTGGGTATTCTTGAAGGCAAGAATGAGTTTGTGCGTGATGCGAATGGTAACGAGGAGCTTGCAAGCCGCATTTGCAATTATGCTTTGGATTCTATCTTGGTAGAGAATCCAGACTTGGCTCTTCGTAAGCGTTTAGATAAGGAACAGAAAGGCGAGGATGTTCCTGATGGAAATTCCAATGTCATCGAAATCAAAGGTGATGACGCAAAGAAACTTGTAGAAACCCTCTGTGGTATTCTTCGCAAGGATAAATAATGCAAAAATCATCAAAAGTGTTTAAATAAACACTAAAACATTTGCAAGGATAAAATAAAATGCTTATCTTTGCATCGTGTTTGAAACAGATGGCTTTCTGAGAGGTCGCTTCTACCATAAGTCAAGACTTAGGAGTTTACGGCATGGTTTCCAGGTTACCCAGCCCAGCTAGACTATAACAAGGCAACTCTAATTAGGGTGAGAATCCCTAGATGCTGCATTAGACAAGTGGTTAAGTCGCCAGTTTTTCACGCTGGTATTCAAAGGTTCGAATCCTTTATGCAGTACAAATTTGCCCTATGGTGTAATGGCAACACTACAGGTTTTGGTTCTGTCATTAGTGGTTCGAATCCGCTTGGGGCAACAAGGTGATATTTGATATGTATTCCACAAATGGTGCAATATTCAAGCGGATAAAGAAGACTGACTGTAAATCAGTTCCCATTGCGGGTTCGGTGAGTTCGAATCTCTCTTGCACCACAAGAGTAATTTTGTCATATTATGGGGAATGTAGCTCAGAAGTAGAGCACTTGGTTTGTAACCAAGGGGGCATTGGTGCAACTCCAATCATTCCTTTACGCTTTCGTAGCTCAGTGGCAGAGCATAGGATTTTTAATCCTAGGGTCGAAGGTTCGAATCCTTCCGTTGGCACAATGATACACAAGAAGAGAGCCGTGATGTTTGTTCTGTTGGAATCTCGGACATCTGTCAACGGATAACGTAGGAAGCAGATGGGGCGAATAAAGTTGTGAATAAGCTTATGAACTAGGGAAGCAAGCGGAATGGCCTCTTTTTTGTGCTTCATTTGATGGTTTAACGAAAAATAGAAGAATATGAAAAGTCCGTTAAGAATGGCAGTCGCTTTAGAAAAGAACAACAAGGTATATCCAAAAGATGTACGGAAGTTCTTGATGGGATTGTACGCCACGCTGCATTTGACAGATAACGCAACGGCTAAAGATATGGAAAAGCTGGTATATTATGCTTTTCGGAATGGTTACCTGCTAGGTGTCAAGTCTGAAGGAGGTGATGACCAAAAAGCGTATGACCGACTGCCGGATTTGGGAGTAGAAGAAGATATTGGTGATGATTCAAGAAGATAGTTGATAAAATTTGGTAATTAGTTAGTAAAGTTTTTTAGGCTTTGGTGTGTGAACATCGAAGCCTTTTTATATATATAATAAGGTATATTAAAAGCTGAATTGTTAACAAGATACACATGTTAGTTATAGAAGGTTAATTGTTATAAGATAAACCTTAAAACATTTGCATATTTCAAAACTAATTTGTATCTTTGCATCGTCAATCAAGATAAGTTGGTTGATTTGCCGAGTGACAAGTTTCACTCAATAAGGTGAGAGCGACACCAAGGGGTAAGACCCGAAACAACTAGCACAATTAATTATGTCTAAGCAGACTGGTTTTTCATTCGCAAGTTCAAAGAAGTCATTAATTGAGACTATTGACGAAATCAAGAAGTCTAAGATGCCTCGCAACGAAAAGATTGTTGCATTGAAGGCTTGCGGTCTTCGTGAGAAAGAAATCTCTGATATGTTGAAGGTTTGTGTACCAAGCGGTTCAACTTCAACGAGATTCGTTTATACATTCGGTGTTGAGATTGAATGTGTTCATGCCGAGCGCAATGCCTTGATAGAGGCTGGTCGTCAGAATGGTGTTGATATTCATTCTGAGGGCTATAACCACACCGACAACAAGAGTTATTTCAAGATTGTTAGTGATTCTTCAGTTGGTGGTGATGTTGACCCTAACGAGGTTGTAAGTCCGGTATTGAATGGCAATACAAATGGTATGGCAACTTTGAAGAAGGCTATCAAGTCTTTGGATGCCGTAGGTGCAAGAGTAAATTCTACTTGTGGCCTTCACGTTCATATCGGTGCAGCAAAGTTGACAGGTGAGCAATATGTTAACGTCTTCAAGAATTATCAGAAGCTTGAAAGATTGATTGATAGCTTCATGGCTCCTTCAAGAAGAGGCAATTGCCGTTGGGCAGCCAGCTTGCTTGACAAAGATTTCTCTAATTGCCGTGGCAATTACGATATTAGACGTAATGTATTTCATGGAGACAGATATTACAAGGTCAATGCAGAGAGTTTTGCACGTCACAAGACTATCGAGTTTCGCCAGCATCAAGGTTCAACCAATTACAAAAAGATTGAAATGTGGGTTAAGTTCTGCGCAAAGCTTGTCGGTTGGTCTCGCAATAATGTCTTTGCTAGTGAGGTTATGAACATCGAAGATATACCTTTCTTGAATAAAGAAGAGAAGGCTTTCTTCCAGAGCCGTAAGGATGCATTTGCAGCTAATAACGACTAATTGATGTAGTCCTAGGGTAAAATCCCTAGGACACAAAAAATCAAGTATTACTAAGAAAAAAGAAAGGGTAAAGATATGTGTGTTATTATTGTATGTCCGAAAGGTGCTACTTTGCCATCCGTTGATGAGCTGAAGGCAGCGTATATGAGAAATCCCGATGGTTGCGGATTTGTGAGTGAGTCTGAACATTATAAGAGCTTACATTTCTCTACATTTATACGTAGATTGATGAAGCGAGATATAAATGAGAATGTAATCATACATTTTAGATTTGCTACTCATGGTTCTGTCTGTGTCAAGAATTGCCATCCATTCTACAAGGCTGGTTATTGGTTCGCCCATAATGGAGTGCTCCCGATCTGCTCCGAGCATGATAAAACGGATAGTCAGATTTGCTTTGAACGTTTCATTTATCCTATTATCAAGAAATATGGTTGGGGGTCTGATGAACATATGAAAGAAATGAATAAATGGACAGCTCATGGTTCTAAGTTTGCAATGTTGCATAATGGTGAGATTTTGAAGTCCGGTAAATTCATAGAGCGTGATGGACGGTTCTATTCTAATTTGAATCATTTGGGTTATATGAGAAATGTCATAAACTTTTAGATATTTTAATGTTTAGGTTCTTTTTAATTCGACAAGCGTCAGATGTCCGTGAGGATATTTGGCGTTTTTTTGTTATATAAGGTGTTTTATTTTGTGTTGCAATTAATTATTCATTTTTGTGATAAAATAGCCTTAAATCGCTTATAAACACCCTTATTACTCACTTTTAACCAAAAGTGAGATACCTGCAAACGCTTTAATGCATTAATTACTCTTTTCGTATTATCTTTGCACTAGTTTTAACAAATATATCGAAAGAATGAAAGATAAAATTTTCCAGTTACTAAAACAAGAGTATAAGTCTCTTGGGTTAGGTGATGAAGTTCTTCAGGCACATGCTGAAATGCTTGACAAGATGGGGCTTGTTACTGATGACAACATCGAGACAGTGGTTGCTAGTCAAAAGAGTTTTTTGGAGTCCTTGCAAAAGGACAATGATCGCAGAGTTACCGATGCCAAGAAAAAGTTCGAGGAGGCACAGAAGGCTAAAGAAGATGCTGAACGCAAGGCTGCTGAAGAAGAAGCTAAGAAGAAAGCAGATGAAGAAGCCAAGAAAGCCGCTGAAGAAGCCGAAAAGAAACGTTTGGAGGAATTGGCAAAGAAAAACGAAATGCCGGACTATCTCAAAAAGTACTTTGAAGAGCAGGCAGCAGAGAAGAAAGCTTCTGAGGAAGCAAGATTCAAGGAACGTGAAGAGTTCAAGAAACTCGTTGAGACCTTGACACAGAAAAATACAGACCAAGCCAAGACTTACAACGAACAGATGGAGGAGCAAAGCAAGACCATTAAGGAATTGCAAGAAACTATCCAAAAGCAAGCTGAGGAGGCTAAGGCTAAGGAAGAGGCTGCTGCAAAGGCAAAGGCAAAGGCAGACCACGATGCGAAGATTTTATCAAAGGCTAAGGAGTTGGGCATTCCCGATAGTCGTATCAACGAGGGTTTCACTCTGAGCGATGATGCTACAGATGAAACTATCGAAACATACCTCTCAAAGGTAGCGAACAACTACAAGGCGTTGCAACAACCACAATTCGGGGGCAGCTATCGTGCAAGCGAAGGTGAGCCAACAAAGGAGGAAGTTGACAATGTAGCCGCATCATTAGTTCAGTCACTTTAAAAATTGAAAAACATGAATCAGGAATTGAAGACTACGAAAAAGCAAATTGTCTTTGGTGAGGATTCCGTCATTATCCAGAAATGGGAAGGCGACATCAAGGGCGGTCGTGCTTTGGATTGGACAGGTGTAAAAGATGAAGTTCTTTACGCAGGTCGTGTTATCGTGACAGATGGTAAGGGAACTTACAAGCCATTGCCTATTGAAACAGACAATTATAAGGCTTTGGGTACTGCCAGTGACCCATTGGAGCATTACAAGTATGCGGGTGTTCTCTATCGTTCCATTCTGAACGGTGAGCCAGCGGCAATTATGACTGCTGGACAAGTTAACAAGGTAGCAGCTAAGGCTGCGAATGGTGCAGACTATCCGGATGCGTTCCTTACAGCTATGCCAAAGATTGCTTTGGTTAGCGATGAGGATGCTAACAAGTTTGATGAGTCTGATGCAACTATGGATAAAGACTAAAAGAAGGAGGATAACAGATGGAAAAATCACTTTATTTTCAGTTGGTCAATAAATACTTCCCACAACTTGTTGCGAGTGTAGTAGAGAAGTTGAACGGCAAGAATCAGACCACATTGACCTATATGTACCGAGACCACTTGACTAACACATATAGTCAGGACGGACGCTGGGCATCAATTACTGCGGAATATACACGAGTTGCTGCTGACGTTGTATCAATGGATGCAGAACTTCCATTGAAGAGCCGTGATAAGGTTTCAACCGCTGAGGGTCAAATCCCAAAGGTTGGTATGAAGCTTTACATGACAGAGAAGCAGCTTAAGGATTTGGATAACATGATTGCGCAACGTTTGCCTCAACCACAGATTTTGCGTAACTTGTTTGCAGACCTTCCTCGTTGTATTCAGGCGGTTTACGAGCGTATTGAAGATATGTTCCTCAGTGAGCTGTCAACAGGCGTAGCTTTGGCAACTCGTTCCGGTGGTACTGGTGTCCGAGTTGATGTAGGTTTTGCCGAGAAAAATAAGTTTGGTCACGGTGCTAAGGCTTGGGACGCAGAGGATGCAACTCCTCTTGATGACATCCAATTGGTTTACGACAAGGCGATGGAAGACCAAAACACCATCACTACTTGTTATCTTGATGATTACACAATCAAGTTGCTTGGCAAGAACAAGCAGGTTCGTGCTCAGTTTGCCTTCAATCAAGGCATTGCACTTAATGGGGATAACAGCAATATTCCTATTTTGAGCTTTGAGCAGATTGCGTCTATCTTCAAAAATAAGTGGCAGACTAACTTGGTACGTGTAGCCCGTACAATCAAGACCGAGATTAACGGCAAGAAGGGAACACACAACCCTTGGGCTAAGGGTCACATGACCTTTACATGCTATGACAACTTGGGTGATTTGTTCTGGACTAACGTAGCCGAAGCTACAAGACCAGTTGCAGGTGTAACTTATCAGACCGCCGAAGAGTTTATCTTGGCTAGCCGTTATTCCACCAACGACCCACTCCGTGAGTTCACCAGCTCACAGGCAATGGTTGTTCCTATCTTGAATAACGTTGATGCCATCTACTCTTTGGACTCAACACAAACAGTAGGTTAGGCTTATGAGAGGTGAGGTAATTAGTCCGTTCCGTGATAAGTTCCATTTTAACACCATCTATGAAGTTGGTGCAATCTTGGACTTTGACGAAGAGCGTATGAACTCCCTTATCGAACGTAAGCTATGCAAGATGTTGGAGGTGCAGAATGGTAATAGTTCTGCATCTCCAAAAGACGATAAGGAAATTAAAGATACTCCTAAAAAGGAAGTCTTGAATGATGGAAAGGGAAATCCAGTAAAGGAAGAAGGAAAAAAATCAGAAGAGACACCTAAGAAGGAAGTCTTGAAGGAAAAGAAGGAGAGCAAGCCTAAAAAGGAGAAAACCACCAAAAAGGATGCTACCGAGTCAACCGAAGAGACTTCTGAAAAGGAGAATGTAGAAAAGGAACTTGACGAAAAAGCAAAGAGCGAGCAGGAGGCTGCAAAGAAAATCGCTGAGGCTATGAGTCAGGCTCAGAAATAATGATGTCACATGAAGATAAGAGAATACATTTCGCAGAAGTTGCGTGCTTGGAATATTACCGATGCCCAATTGGAAGATATTTCGTCAGGTATAGACCTTGACGAAGAATATACGTCTGATAATTCGCAGGTTGTAGGCAAGGCGATGATTTCCGTAATCGAGGAACTTATGCTTGCTCCATATATGAGCAATGTGAACGAAAATGGATTCTCTGTCTCTTGGGACTACTCTAGGATAGGACAATACTATATGTGGCTTTGCCGAAAATATGGTGTTGCTCCGGATAATGAAGTGGTGGCAGCTTTAGGGCTTTCCACTATCACGGATAAGTCTGATATTTGGTAAATGTCTAGGTTATGTTATATTCCCCTCATATATTAAAGAAGAAGTTCGTGAATAAGGTTGTCAACAAGTACAACGAGGTCATTAGCTCTTCTGAGGAATGGAAAGAAATGGGGCGTTGTCGATGCGATGACAACTCTACCGAGCATTTCACTACCGATAATGGTAGCATATATACACCGAAATATCACATTGTTTGTGACAAGTGCCAGATTTCCGAAGGTGATGAAGTCAAGGTCTATTCCAATGATGGAAGCTACCGAGGAGGTGGAAAGGTCTATAATGCCCCTAAGTGCAATTATCTTGGTTATATGAGTATCTATGTCTGATGTTATAAAGGATGAGATAGACGCTTTCTTTGCGCAGGGAGAAAGGGAAGTTGATGAGTTTCTTGACAGGTTAGGTAAAACAGCCGTTGAGCTTGATAAGACTAACGGAAACTACCGAAACCGCACAGGTAATCTCAGAAGGTCTAACTATAGTAAAGTACATGACCACACCTTGACCCTTGGCAACAAAGCGGAATATGCGTCAGATGTTTCCTCTAGGGGATATGATGTTATAGATTCGGGTATTCAGTATATCAAGAAAGAAATCGAGGATATGCGATGATAACAGAAATAGATGCAGGTCATGTAATCTATGACGACTTGGAACTTATGGGAATGGAACGAAGACTGAAAGGACATCTGAAAAAGGGTGGACTTGATGGGGAAGAACCTATGGTCGGTGAGAAGATTCCCGATGATGGCATGATAGTCATCATCCCTAAGCGTATGAGTGCAGACAAGACATATTTCAATGATTGTACTATAGAGGTAAATATATTGCTCAAAGATATAGAGGGCGAGGCTAATCCTCAGTTGAACGAGCTTTTAAAGAAGGCTATTGAAATCCTGTCCGACAATGAAGTCGGAAAAGCAGAGGATGTATGGTATCGTTATTCTATCCGCTCCCACGGCATAGAGCAAGAGAGTAGGTTGAGTTGCCATTACGCAAACATTACTATTGATTTTGAAACATTAAACGTAAGATAAGATGAAACCATTTATTGGAATCAAGAGAATTTGGTATGGTGCTCCTCTTACCGAGGCAAATACACCTGCTAAGTTGGCTACATGGTTGAAAACCGCTACAGAGGTCTTGAACAGCCATGAGGGAACATGGGGATATTCTCAGGATGACCCTAGTGTTACCGAGTACAAGAACGAGCTGAACGGACAGGTTTACTATCGTGACAAGACCGATGAGGGTGCTAAGACTATTACATTCTCTATTGGTGTCTTCTCATGGAAGAACAAGGTTGACCTTCAAGGTGGTAAGATGTACGATTCAACCGGAGCAGCGACTACAACGGAGGCGAACGCAGTAGGTTGGTCTTCTAGTCAAGATTTGGAAAATATCAACAAGTGTATTGTTGCTCAGACCAAGACAGGAAACTACATCGTTTTCTCAAATGCGGCTATCGTAGCCAAGGGAGACCAGCAGGACAAGAATATCACTTTGGGTATTTCTGCCGTTGCCATGGAAAGTGAGACCGATGGTGTGGCTGGCGAGTACCAATGGGAAGGTTCTGCAGTTGTGGAACGGGAATAAGGTATAAACGACAAATGATAGAGGGGGATGGTATTACTGCCGTTCCCTTTTTTTTATATTAAGAACTATGAGTAAGGCAAGTAAATTAGTTGCGGGTGCTATTCTTGGGGAGGATTTCGTAACAATAATGGTGAATGGAAAGACTTATTGTATTTCACCACCTACAATTATAAAATTGGTCAAGGCGGCTAAATACCTTGATAGTTTTGAAGAGGGCAAGACCTTAGCGGAAGTCTTAGGCATGCTTAAGAATTTGGATGATACTTGTAAGGCGTTGTCTGTATTCATACAAGGCGATGAATCCATTAGTGATGAATTATCTAAAGGAACGCTTGAAGAGGTTGTCAATGGCTTACAAACGGCTTATTCCTTAATCTCTATAAAGGATTTTCAGACGCTATCAATTTTGGCGAAGAGTGCGGCAAGGATGATAGCAAAACCACGACCATAGGTAACGATACACTCTTAGGACAGATTGCATCTTTTATGGATAGTCTGCACTTATCTTACCAAGAAGTCGTGAAAGAGATACCTTATAGAAACTTATTGCTGATGGCAAAAGACAAGCAAAGAGTAGCATATGGTGAAGTAATGTATGAGGTAACGGAAGAAGAGTTTGGAATGAACTTCAAAAAAGGATAAGTTTAAAATTATGCAAACAAAACATTAAAAGCACTAAAACGTTTGCAAGTTAGAAAAATATTATTTATCTTTGCAAGCGCAGAACAAAAAGGATAAATAGCGATTTCAGATATTGAATAAGATATTAGAGACACGAAACCCGATGGACTATACCGAAAGGCAGTCCGAGTCACTATTCCTTTGACTTTGCAATCGGTAGTTTCGTGTTTTTGTTTTTAAGAAAAGATGCAAGACGTAAGGTTAATATTCGAGATACTGGTTTCCATGTTGCTTTGCGTTTGTCTCATATTGCTTGCTGTAAGTAGATATAGGCAAAAGAAAAAGCGTGAAGAACCGGAGCGAAAGGAAATGGACTTGATAGACTTCTTTTCTATGGGAGGAGTTGCCTATTATTGGAACAAAGGTGGTAAGCAGCAGAAATGCTACACATACGAAGAATTTCTGAAAATCAAGGCTGACTACGTGGAGCTTTGGTTGAATCAGAATAGATATATTTTTAACTCTCAATTAGATAGCGATGATATATAAAGTATTTGTTTTGTTGCCGACAATAGTTGTATCAGATGGCATTGTTGGTATAGCTTGGCTAGGAAAGATTTTTAGCTTGCGATATGGAAAGAACAAGAAAAAGAGCAAGAATGTGTCCTTAATGATAGGATATAACACAGGAATGTCTCTTAAGTCGAAAATAGACGATAACGCTGCGGATGATTATTTAAGACGCATTGCCGAAGAAAACAGAATCTAAATTCAAGGGTTAGATACCCTTTTTACAACCATATTACTTGTGGTTATTTTTATACATCGGTTTTTATTAACGATTGTTTTTTATGGTAGATAAATGTATAAAAACGAGCACAAGTTCCCTTATAGATGGACTAAAAAAGATGCTAATTTCACAAAAGACAAAGGTAAGGTAATGTCTTGCTTCTGTTGCGGAGGTGGCAGTTCCTTTGGTTATAAGTTAGCTGGCTACGATGTTGTAGCCTGTAACGAGATAGACCCAAAGGTTATGAAGATGTACTTGAAGAATCACGATGTCAAGTATTCTTTCAATTGTGATATTCGTGAGCTGATTGCCAATATCAATATAGGGGGGGGCATATTATGAAAGAAGAGTTGCATAATCTGGATATATTGGATGCTAGTTTCCCATGTTCGGTATTCAGTATTGCAGGTGACCGCCAAAAGGCTTGGGGAAAGGAAAAAGTATTCCGAGAAGGTCAGAAAGCACAAAGGCTTGACGATTTGGCTTTTTACTCAATCGCCCTCGCTAAAGAACTACAACCAAAGGTAGTGGTTTTTGAGAATGTCCAAGGTTTGTTGCAAGGTGAAGCTATCGAGTACGTGAAAGAGATTTACAGTCAGATGGATAATGCCGGATATATCTTGCAGCATTGGTTGCTTAATGCACGTAATATGGGTGTTCCTCAGAATCGACCTAGGGTGTTCTTTCTAGGATTACGCAAAGACCTTTGCAAGCCGTTTATGGTTCAGAAGGATTTGTTCGAGCGAGTACCTAAGATAGATATGGACTTCAACGAGAAAGAAATTGTCTTGGATGAGTTTTCGGACTATAGTGGAAGACAGATTCCAAAAGGAGTGATGAAGTATTGGGAGCATAGAAACGAGAAAGACAATTCTATCGGTGATATTGTCAAACGGATGGATAATCGTCTTTCTATGTTCAATAATATGTTTCTTAAAAAGGATAAAGTATGCAATACTATATCAGCAATGGAAGATAGGCTTTTGTATTTTGATAATCCAAGTTATATTTCAGCGCATGATACGATTTTAGCATCAACATTCCCGATGGATTATGACTTTAATGGCATGAAGCCTTGGTTTGCTTGCGGAATGTGCGTTCCTCCGGTTATGATGGCGAATGTAGCTGCGAGAATCTGGGATTGTTGGTTGTCAAAGATTAAAAAGGAGGAATGCGCATGATAACAGCAAGTATGACTTCGGGTGAGATGCGTAGAGTACGAAACTTAGATGAAGCTAGAATCTATGAGTTTCAGATGCGAAAAGCTAATGAGCTTAAACGTGAAATGAGAAAGCAGAACGTAAGACAAATAACAAAGACCTTTGAGTTTGCTACACCGAATGCCGATTATTTTATCGTTGTAGGTGTAAAACATGGCGATGTATTTGCTTCCGGTGTGTTCATTTATCTGAAGGAAACTAACGAGTATATTCCTATGAGCAGAAATGAGGGGTATAGCGAGGATTGTTTTGCTATGAGCGTTCATTTTCTGAAGAGATATGCAGAAAGGTATTTGAAAAAGGATTTGCCGATAGCAAAGATATTACAAAAGATATATACATCGTTTACAGGTGCGGTTCAGCTTTATAGTGACGACAAGACAAAAAGGGTGGTGTTTGCTATTCCGGAAGGGCTTATACTCACAGAATACGAGCAAGAAAAGCGTATCATCCACTACAAAACCTTTGTAAGCATGGATATGCTAAAGAAGACACAGATGCAAAGTTACGAGAAGATTAGTGCATTTCTAATGGAATCATGTCAGCAAATAGCTATGGCAAGAGAAGCAGGAAATGACGAAAAGCTGGGCGTTGTGTACAGAAGGTTTTATGATGATATTGATTTACTAGACACTAAGGAGGCGCAAGCCATATATTCAGGTTTCTTTGAAAAAGGAGGTAACAATGAAAGATAAATGTATAACAAGGTTTCTTGGTGATATTAAGCCTATAAAGAATTACGAAAGGTATTATGTTAGCAAGCTGGGACATGTCTTTACTATTGGGAGAACGTCTCAATTAAAGGAAATCGCACCTTGCAAGACACCAAAAGGTTATTTGAAGGTATGGCTTTACAAAAACGGAAAGCGAAAGATGTTCTATGTTCATCGTTTGGTAGCGCAGGCATTCTTGGAGAATCCAGATGCATTACCAATGGTGAATCATAAGGATTTCGACAAGACGAATAATAACGTAGATAACTTGGAGTATTGTACCGCAAGATACAATGTGATTTATTCTGCTATAGCAAAGAAAACCTCTTCCGAATACTTGGGTGTTACTTGGAATAAGAGTGTAAGAAAATGGCAAGCTCAGTACCAGGTAGGTAAGAAGAAAACTTATATCGGATGCTTTGGTACGCAAGAAGAGGCTCACGAAGCTTATGTTAACGCTACAAAAGAGATTTGACATGCTTAAATTTGATAGAATATACAATTCCGACTGTATAGAAGGAATGAAACAAATAGAGACCAGGAAAGTAGATTTAATTGTTACTGACCCACCATATTGTATCTCCTATAAGACCGGATGGAGAGCAGACGACCATCGCTTTTCGAAGGAAATACTCAATGACGATAATGAGCAATTGATTATTGATTATATGAGCGAATGCTACCGGATTTTGAAGGATGATAGTGCTGCTTATATCTTCTGTAGTGCCAAAACATTGGACTTTTTTATGCAACAAGCGAGGAACGCAGGGTTTACCATTAAGAATGTGCTCATTTGGCGAAAGAACAACCATACGGCTGGAGATTTAGAGGCGCAATATGGGCAATGTTACGAGCCAATCCTGTACTTGAATAAAGGCAGACGAACCATAAACGGAAAGCGTTTGGAGGACGTATGGGACTTTGATAGAGTTCCATCTGATAAATTGGTACATCAGAATGAGAAACCAATTCCCTTGCTTATGCAATGCATCTTGAAATCATCGGACGAAGGAGATTTGGTATTTGATGGTTTTATGGGTTCAGCAAGTACTGCTCTGGCTTGTATGCGTACAAACAGGAATTTCCTTGGCTTTGAGTTAGACGGGGAATATTTCAAGGTAGCACAAAAAAGAATCAAAGAAGAAATGTTTAATCAAAAAGATATGTTTGGATATGCTGGAGATAGATAAGATTTATCAAGTTGATTGCCTGGATGGTATGAGCAAGATTGATGACAAGTCCGTCTCGCTTATACTCACAGACCCTCCATATGAAATTTCAAGGGATTCCAATTATGCAAAGTCCGCTCCTACTGGTAAAGATACCGATAGATTCCGCATATCTATCGACTTTGGAGACTGGGATAAACAGGAAGCATTTGATATAGGCTCTATGATAAAAGAATCCTACAGGTGCTTGAAAGATGGTGGATATATAGTTTGTTTCTATGATTTGTGGAAGATTGGGGTCGTAAAGGATGCGATGATTAAAGTCGGATTTAAACAAATTAGATTTATAGAATGGATAAAAACAAATCCTGTTCCAATAAATAGTAAGACAAACTATCTCACAAACGCAAGAGAGGTCGCTGTGTGTGGGGTGAAAGGTAAAAATCCTATCTTTAATAGCGAATATGACAATGGAGTATATAGCTTTCCAATCTGTCGTGATAAGGGGAGATTTCATCCTACCCAGAAGCCTGTTAGTCTTTTCAGAAGCATTATAAACAAGCATTCCTGCAAAGGAGATATTGTACTAGACTGCTGTATAGGTAGTGGAACTACGGCTATTGCGTGTATTCAAGAAAATCGTAATTTTATTGGTTTTGAAACTAATAGAGAGTTTTACGACAAAGCAAACAAGAGAATAGAAAATGAATTAATGATAAAGCAAGACAGTTTATTTAGTAATGAAAGTTAGGAGGTGATATGATGGAGCTAAATAGAATTTATCAAGGTGATTGCCGAAAGCTTCTAAAGCAGCTAGATGATGAATGTATAGACCTAGTATGCTCTGATGTTGCTTATCCGGTACAAGCTAGAGGTGGGCGCAGTAGTATGAGTGGATATTGGACGGATTCTCAAACTAGAAAAGGTAAGATATTCAAGAGTAATGATATAGATATTTCGGAGTATATCAACGAACTATATCGAGTACTAAAGGATAAGACTCATTGCTATCTTATGTGTAACGACTATAATCTGATGCACTTTCTAGATGAGATAGGACGGAGTGAGTTTCACTTCACAAAGTGTTTAATATGGGATAAATGCACTAAGGTGTGTGGAACGTATTATATGAACCAAAAGGAGTATATCATTATGCTTCGTAAGGGAGGTGGAAAGCCAATTAATGAGTTTGGCACATCTGACATTCTGAGTGTTCCTATTCCAACCAACAAACGCAGGGATAAAGAAGGATTGATCAATCAGACCGAAAAACCTGTTAAGTTGATGGAGATTCTAATCAGGAACTCAACAAATGTAGGTGATATTATTCTTGACCCATTTATGGGGAGTGGCACAACAGCAAGGGCTTGCGTTAATCTTGAAAGAAAGTATATAGGCTTCGAAATAGACCAGCGGCAAGTAGATTTTACCAATAACGAATTAAAGAGCATGAGTAGGCAATTAAGTCTGTTTTAAAACAATGGATATGAGTATGGTTATTCAATGTAACACAGTTGTAAGAAATGGGAATAAAGAGATAACGGATGCTCTGATAAAAGCCATTAAGGATGAAGCCTCGAAGCGTGGGTTGGTACGTGATGAATTGGTTGAATATTGCAATCAATTGTTAAGGAAAGGAGAAATCAAGGCTTGTGTTGAGAATTTGTTTTATAATTTCAAACGTTATTTTTGGAGGTATTATTGATATGAGAAGAAGAAAGTTGAACAAGTCTCCAGTGCTAGGTCTCTGCGGATTTGTTGTCGGTTACGAGTGCAAGGAAAAGGGAATAAAGCTGATGGAGTGCGATAAGGCGCAAGCTGATGCAATCATAGTTCCTCATCACTTTTCACACAAGGTAACGAAGAATAGTTGCTTGAATCTTTTGGTATTGTACAAAGGAAAGATTAGGGGTGCTATGCAAATTGGGTATGGAATTCGACCGCATATCAAGACTGAGAAGGGCGAAGTGTTGGATTACCATCAAGTGAGGGAATTTGACCGAATGTGGTTGTCTGATGATATGCCAAAGTATAGCGAAACCATTTGCCTTTCTCTCTTGCACAAGTATATTAGGGCAACGCATAAGGAAATCAAGTATCTTATATCTTATGCCGATACGTCCATAGGTAACAAGGGAACTATATATAAAGCTGCAAACTATGAGCATATTGATACCATTAAGGCAGATTTCTATGTATTACCAAGTGGTGAACGTGTGCATCCGGTAACTATGTGGCATCGGCACAAGACAAGAGTGTGGGAGGTTCTGACGGAACTATACCCAGGAATAAAAAAGGCAGAAGGGTTTCAACTTAAATTTCTGAAGAAGTTATGAAGAAAAGAAATAAATATATTCCTTGTCATTTGCATCCAGATCCTGAGCATTGGGCTAGAAAAGGTCAATCTTGGAAGGCGAAGGTGGCTTATGAAAGCGAGGATGATGCTTGGGAGTTTTTGAACCAGAATCCGAAGTTAAAGGCACTCGGTTGGCATCCTTACTTATGCAAGGTTTGCTCTAAGTGGCATATTGATAGGTAACATTAACGATTATGAAAAAAGAAGATAGACTTAAAATATATCGCAAATACGATGGGCATTGTGCTTATTGCGGTAAGAGTATAGAGTATAAGGATATGCAGGTTGACCATCTTGTTCCGAAGAATCGAGGTTGTTACTCTCGGTGGAGCGACAAGGAGGGAAGGTTTGTCGTTTTTCATGGCGATGACTGTATGGAGAACTATATGCCATCTTGCAGGTCTTGTAATCTTCGTAAGCGTGATATGAGTTTGGAACAATTTCGCTCAGAGATTACTAGACAGGCTAAAGGATTGCTTAATGGTAAGGCTTCTTTCCAAGTAAAGATGTCGCTTGCTTATGGTTTAATCGAAGAGCACTTTGATAGACAAATTGAGTTCTACTTTGAGAAATTTAAATAATAGGGAATATGAAGAAGTTTAAGAAGTCGATAGAGATTAGCACTGAGAATATTTCAGACGTTCTTCAAGTGCCAATTGTTACAAGTTTATACAAGACTAAGAATTTTAAAAATCCTTGCCTTGAAGGTCGTAGCGTTCCTTATGATACTATAGCATTGATGTATGTTCATATCGAAGGCTTTGATAGCGATTTTTGTATTGACCAAGGCAACATGCTCGCTCTTGATATTTGTGATACTTGGTATGCCTTTTCAAAAGCAGGGTGGGAGAAACATAAAAACGATGAGGTATGAAGAAGAAAGGATATTACGAATACGACCCTGTTATCTATCCAAGAATGTTATGTGTCGCTATTGGAATGAACCAAGAGGACGCTAACAAGTGTTTTGAAGGTAGAAAAGGTGAGGTTTTGAAGGTTGATTTCTCTAATTCTAACGCAATAACCTACGATGAAGTTAGGGAAAAGTCGAATAAGAAGCTTTGTTCATTTATTAATTTTGCAAGCAAGGATTCTATGAGGATGGGGATTTGTTGCCATGAAGCTTCTCATGCCTGCGATGCCATCGAGGATGCTATTGGTATGGAACACGGAGGCGAGCCTTCTGCCTACTTGATTGGTTGGATTGCGTCTTGCATCAACAAGGCACGTTTGGGTATTGGTGATTTCGTTGAAATTAAAGATAAGGAAGAAAAGTAGCCCAAAGACAAAATACCTTTGAGTGCTTTGCCCCATCACTATATATAATAATGTAGTGGTGGGGATTTTTGTGTTAACATCAGTAAATTATCTGTCTGTATTATTATAGTATGTTAAATAACAAAAGAAACACATTAAATAATTTGCATATTTCGAATATTCTTTGTATCTTTGCATCGTAATTAAGAAACAAGGTTACTAATTAAAAAGGTGAGACACACCTTAAAAACTGTAATGAGAAAATGAAAAAGTTTTTTGAAAACTTATCTGAAAAGATTAATGATGCGGCTTTTGAGGCGCAGCTTGATGATTTTGCTTGCGAGTTTGATGCAATTGACAAACCTGCCGAAATCGTGGTGTCTGTTAAGAGTCGAAAGGTTATCCATTCAAATGGAAATGTTTCCTTTTATCCATATTACAATGTAGATAAGATAAATATCTATGATGAAGACGGAGAAGACGTTTCTTCAAAATATCCTTTGTTCTGCCAAAGAGTTAAGGATTGCGTGCCTTCTTACAAGGATATTGAGAATAGTCTAGAAGAGGCAAATATGAGCGATACCGAGCTTTATTTCGGCTCAGAGGCTAATTATTTGCGTTATAAGTATGGTAACTAAATTGTTTGGATATGGAGTACGAAAATAAGTTTGTAGGTCTTTCATCTGTAACGAGTCACGACCTTGAAATATTAAGGTATGAACTAGAGTATGGATGGAAATTGGCTCTTATGCCAAATGATGTATGGTACAACTAATTACATTTAAGATTTCAAATTATGGCATATTATAAAGTTAGTGTAGCGGAAATCCTAAAGGATAAACCAGTAAACACGAAGTTATATTCTCCTTTGTTTGGGGATGTATATTTTTCACATGTAGAGGACAGTATTATAAATGTGGAACATCATGCAGGAGTATCAAAATTCTTTAATAGTGGCAGATATTACAATTTCGATGAATCAGAGCCGTTATTATTCCCTTCTATGGAAATGCGTGACTGGGAGAAGTTTTCATGGAAGAGGGGTGATGTGTTGGTAAATAGCAGAGGTTTAAAGATACTCTTCGATAGATGGGCAAATAACAACTATACTAGTTTCTATGCAAAGACAATTAATTTGGTAGAAGATGGTTTTCTTGATACCAATTTACATACTTTAGCATCAGAAAAGGAGGCGAAATCTTTTATCAAATGTATTGAGGAAAAATTGGGTGGCAAACTCAATCGTGAGACCTTGGAGGTTGAGAAGCAGCCAGAGTTCAAGGATGGAGATATAGCTTTTGCCGATTATGGTAATAGACAAGGTGTATTTATAGTATCAGACAAAACTGATTTATATGAAGGTTATAGCTCATTTATTTCTTTAGATTTAAGAGGTTTAACTTTGAGTATGGGTTACAGAACTTGTTTCTTTAAGAAAAACCTTTGTGAACTTCGCCTTGCCACAGAAGAAGAGAAGCAGCAGCTCTTTGACGCTTTAGCCAAGGAAGGCAAACGATGGGATGCTGAGAATAAAATGGTTGTGGACTTGAAGCCAAAGGTTGAGTTCAAGCCTTTCGATAAGGTACTTGTTAGAAATACAGATACAGAAGAATGGTTTCCAGGGTTCTTTGAGAAGTTTGATAGTACTTGGAATTATCCATATCATATAATGAACCGCCGTAGTATGACAGATTTTGCTTTTAAGCAGTGCATTCCTTACGAGGGAAATGAGCATTTGTTAGGTACAACTAAAGACGTGGAGGGCTAATTATGGGCAATGAGGATTTAACGAATTGCATACCTTGGTATTGCCCACCACGCTTTAAGTGTGAAGATATACAAGATGGCAAGGCGCAAAGAAGAATGCGTAGAAAGAATCAACTTAGAAAAAGAAAGGGTAGATTATGAATGATGAAAGCATAGATGTTAACATTAGTTTTATCAATAATGATTATTTCTCAATATCTGTAAGGAATGGGTATATTTCAGTTATTGGTAGAATAACCAAGTCAGAGATGGAAAATTTTATGAAGGCTCAATATTTCGAGATTAAAGAGGTATTGGATAAAAATAGTAAGAAAGGAAGATAATTATGATAGGCGATAAGAAGCTAGAATCTGCAAAGGAAGAAATCTACGAGGATAAATTCCTTGGCTGCGGTGAAATGGTAGAAGCCTTCGAAGATGAAGATGCGATGGAAATGTTCGACAAAAAGGACATCAAAGAAGCTATTGGACTAGGTGCTAAGTGGATGCAAGAAGAATTTTTGAAGGACTTGTGGCATCCTGCTAGCGAAAAGCCAAAGAGAAAAGCACCTTTATTGTGTCATAGAGAGCGCAAATTCTTGTCATTTATGGTAGATGAACTTTCTGATTTTGAAGACTGGGATACTTATATATATGATTTTGATATAACTGAATGGCTATATCTTGATGATTTATTCCCAAAGAAAGGAGGTGAGGGATGAAAGGATTATGTAGTTACTGCTCCAGATATTTTTTTTGTAGCAAAAGACCCAAACAAAATGAGGAGGATGTAATACTTTGTTCAAGCTTTACCCAGAATAATGATAACGAAGAAACCATTTGGGAGCAGAGAAGATATGAGATAGCAAAAGATGTTACAGCAGGTCTTGTACAACGTCCTAACTCTACGTATGACAGTGTTGTTAATTCTGCCATTAAAATCGCAGATAAATTAATAGAACGTTTAAAGGAGAAGTAAGTTATGATAGATAAAAATGATAGATTAAAAGTTCCTAAAAGACTTTATATTATGGACTACCAGCTAGAGCCATGTAAGATTGATGGAATCTCTGACGCAAGACTCAACGCATTCCCATTCAATACAACTAATGGGAAACTAGTAGAATATTTGTGTCTCGACACCCTATGGCATCCTGCTAGTGAAGAGCCAAAGAAAGTGAAGAATCTCCTATTGGAAACAACCTATGAGTACGGAAAGCCTATTTATCATCTTATAAAGTATATGCCAAATGGTAACAATGTTTGTGCTTGGAGAGAATGGTATAAAGGTGCTCACATATCTCGTTGGCTCTATATTGATGATTTATTACCAAAGGAGGGAGGTGAACAATGAAAGAGCTTAAAGATTTGGTTGCTGGTGATGATGTACTAGTTGTAGGTATGTCTAGCAGACGTATCGCCAAAATTGATAAAGTGACAAAGACTCAAATTGTTGTTAATAACGCTAGATTTAGAAGAGATTCGGGCTGGCAATGCGGTGGTGATAGATGGAATGTTAGAAAAATATCTGTTCCTACAGAAAAGGAAATATCAGATATTAAAGAAGAGAATCTTCGTAAGACTCTCATCTACGCTATCAGTTCTTTTGATTTCAAACGCTTATCAACAGATGAGTTAAAACAAGTGTACAATATTGTAAAAGGCAAAGAATGAAAGAGCTTGAAGTTGGCGAAAGAGTAACTATTACTCTTGAAGTTGTTGAGCAGGATGGTTGCGATGGATGCTTCTTTAAAGGAGTGCTTGGCTATTGTGGCGCAGCTCCACTTGGATTGAAGTGTCTTCCTGAATATCGTTCAGACAAAAAGAATGTAATCTTTAAAGAAGTTAAGGAGTAATCGTATGAATGAGATAGAGAAAATATGTAAGGAAATCCAATGCCCACACTTTATTGTGTGGAATTTCGGATATGGTAATTGTATATCTTGTAAGTTGCAAGGGGAAAGCTACAATATAGAATCTGTAGCCAATGATTGTCCTTATAAGGATAAGTTCAACAAACTTAAAGAATAATCGTATGGATAAGTTAGAATATATACCAGGAGATTTGGTGATGACAAATGGAGTACCACTAGGTACAGCTAGATATGTCGTTTACAGAGTAACATCATCCGACCCATCAAAGACATTAAAGTTGGACGATGGAACGGTTCTTAATGGTGTTGTCTGCTTAGAGAATATCGAAGGTGCGGAATTAGGAGAGAATGGCTATCTCTCAGGTGACTGCTGTGCTTGGGTTAAGGATATTGTTCCTATCCCTCTTACGCCCGCATTTTTGGAGAAGAATGGATGGAAGGTTTCATCAGAATGTAAATGGATTTACGTAAAAAAAGATAATGTTAAAATTTTCAGACTCTTAGACGATATTCATTACGCTGCTTATATAGGAATTGTAAGGCTATTAGAATTTCAATATATTCATCAGTTACAACATCTTCTCTTCGGTCTTGGAATTAATTACGAAATGGAGGTGTAGGTATGCTTATAAGTGAATTTATTCAACAGCTTCAAGATGTTTACGATGAAGAGGGTGATATGGAAATTGCCATCAAGATAGATGATAACGACTTAGGTTCTGAACCTATTGTAGTGAAATCTACTGTTTATGAACAACTTTATATAGTAAACTCCTAACTGCCTTCGGGCATAAATAGTAGTTATATGGACTTAACAAAAGAACAGAAAGAAATATTTTCTAAAATCGCTGATATTAAACAGGTCATTCTGAAAAACCATTTTGATATAAGTGATTTGACAGAACAGTTGATTAGCACTCTTCCTTTCAAGGAAGGCGATATTGTGTTAAATTATAGAGATGAGCCTTGTATGGTTAGCAAGATTGAGCCATGGGACGAAGGAATGGACACTTCTCATACATATCGTTATTATGGCAATATACATCTGGTTCTTAACAAAATATGCAAGGATGGCCATCCATCTAGAAAAAACCAAGATAAATGGCTATTATCTTCTATTGATATCGAGAAGTTTAAACTTGCAGAAGATGGCAAGACAGTTCGTGTGTAACATAGTTTAGTAACCATCCTGCAAAGGATATATATAGATAGTAATATGGTAGTATTGTTAACGATTTTAGGAACTATCTTTCTGATAGTTAGTGCAATATTTTGGTCAGAAACGCCAAAGTTGAGAACAGTAAGTATTGTAATTGCGACAGTGGCAGCAATACTTATGACCTTATGTTATGTAGGCTCTGTGCTTGCACAATATATGATAGAATTTACGAAATAATTAACTAACCACCCTTATGGGATTAAATGTAAGTAATATGGAAGAAAGAATGTTTTTAGTAATAGTAAAAGGCGAAATTAATGAGTCTGAAATGTCATTGAAAAGAGCTATTCGTGAAGTTCTTGAGTATGAGGCTAAAGGGTATAACGAGTCACCTCTTTATGGTTGTGATGTTTCTGTAAAGGAGGTCGAAGATTAACTAACCACCCTCTCCTGCAACAGGGAGAGGGTAAAAAGAAGAGAATATGTTAAAAAGGAGTGAATTTAAAAGAGGAGAATTTCTTGTAACAAGTGATGGAAATATATTTATCCATGATGGTTATATAAATGGTGATGGATATGGATGTTTGATTGGTATGGATTCCAACGGCGATATTCAAAAGCAAAGTGATTGGGGAAACTTTATGCGCTATCCAATAGACCATATAGCATCAGATAAAGAAATAGACATCCTTATGCGAAAAATAATGGATGCAAAGCATATTACAAATTACTAATTATCATCCTCTCCTTGGTAACAGGGAGAGGGTAAAAAGAAAGAAGAATATGGACTTAGTAATTACAATATTAGGTTGGATTGCATTAGGTGTTATATCTGCTTATCTGTTAGCAATAGTAGGAAAAATAATCTTTGATGCTGCAACCGCTGATTATAAGTTATACAAGCATGTGAGATTGTGTCGCAAGAGATTGCTAAGACAGCGATATGAAGATTATGCTTGGCTGTTACTCCAGTTAGAGAAAGATACGGAAGTTTTCAATCTTACTCATAATACAAGAGATTGGACTTTTGAAGATTGGAGAGAATTTTATCTTAAAAAAGCAAAGGAGGATAAGTAATGAGCAAAGTTAAGAAATTATTAAGTCAAGCATGCAATCTGCTTGACGAGTACGATAAAGGTGGTGCTACTAAGCATAACCTTCTTTGGAAGGCTATGGGTAATATCGAGGATGTACTTAAAGAGTTGGAGGATAGTTATGGCATTTCTTTGTTGTAATCCAGATGGAAAAGAGTTCGTCTTTGCTCAAAAGCCTTATCGTGAAGACATTGGCGATGGTAAGCCTTATTGGGAAATGGACGCAGTTGACTATTGGTGTGAACTGCCAAAAGGACGAATAAAGCAATTAATAGGTCACTCTCTTACATGGAAGGATGAACCTGTTGAAAAGAATATTAAAGGTTTGAAGATATGGATATAAAAAATATCAAGTTCAAGGCTAAACGTCTTGACAATAACACTTGGGTAGAAGGTTACTTCTATGCTGAATGTGGTAACACTTACATCATCGAGGATAGGCAGAGTGAATCAATGCTTAATCGCAATGAAGCAGTCTTGGTTGACCCTTCCACCGTCTGCCAGTTCACAGGACTGAAAGACAAGGATGGTAAGGACATCTTTGAAAATGACATCTTGTACGATAAAGATAGCGGTATAGCGTCAGCGATAAAGTGGAAAAGACATGTTTGTGGTTATGTGTATGAAAAGGTTGGTATGTTTGCAACTGTGCATGTATATGCTTGCCACACAAGTCTTTTGAAGATTATTGGCAATAAGTTCGACAGGAAGGAAGGTGAGAAATGAAGAAGTGCGAATACAGAGTAAGAGCTATCACTATCAATCCTGATGAGGATATGGCATCTAAGCTAACAGAAGTCCTCAATGAGGAAAGTGTTTGTGGTTGGCATTTGGTACAATGGAATTTGATTCCTACAACTATGCTGATGACTTCATTGACAACGCCTTGCTTTGGAACTATAATGATTCTTGCAACTTTAAAGAAGGAGAAATAATATGAAGATTAGACTAGCTAAGAAGATAATGAAACAAGTCTATAAAACCAGATATTGGGCTTATAGATTTGGTTATTATCATGGTAAGAAAGATTTAGGGAAGATAGCCGGAGACCACCGTCTTATAAAGGCAATTAAGTTAACAAAAAGCAGCTTATGAACATAAGAAATATCAAGTTCAAGGCAAAACGTCTTGATAACGGAGAATGGGTTAAGGGAGATTTGGCTCATTCTTTAGATGGAGGTTTGAATATATTTGGGTTTACAAGAGAAAACGGAGTAGATGGTTATAGTGGAGTTCATCTAATAAACCCTCAAACAGTTTGCCAATTCACAGGTATGAAAGATTGTGAAGGTAAAGAAGTTTGGGAAGGTGATATACTTGAAGGTTCTCATAAAGGAGAAATCTGCTTTTACCAAGGTGCTTTTGTTATTCACTCTATTGATGATAATACATTTTCCTCTCTATTTAATTATATAACATGGGACGGAAAGATAACATGTAAAGTTGTTGGCAACAAATTTGATAATGAGAAATAACTTATGGATACAAATAACTATTTACGGATAGAAAATGGATTCGATATATCTAAGATAACTGGGTCTATTCCTCAGAATATTGGAGAAGGATTTCAGTTTAATCTCTCAGGTAAAACATACACAACTATTGGTAGCTATACTAAAGACAAAAAGAGACTAATTAATATAGAAATCAGTTCTTTTTGTGGTCTTTGTGGTGGAGCAATACATTATTATGCAAAATTGTATATTAATGTAAGCAATGTGTGTGGTAACAGCTCGGCAAGTGGGTATTTAGGCGGTATTGAAATTCCAAATGACTATCAAACCATCAAAGGGGAGTTTGTTAGACAACTAACTCAAAAGGAGAAAGACGAACAACCAGACAGATGGGACTATTGGTATCAAGTAGGAGATTTGGTTAATGCCTTTGAATCTCTTGAAGAGCTAGAAGGTTTAATTAAAAACTTCAAAAAGAAGTTCTCTTCTAAGGAGTGGAAAGTTGAGATAATACGCAATTATTAACCTCATTTGGGAATAAATAGACAATATGAAAGCAAGTGAGTTGATAGAACATCTAAAATCTTACATTGACGCTGCAGGCGGTGATTGTGAAATGTTTGTATTTGACAAAAAAGAAGGCGTTTCTTATGATATTAAGAATACTTCTACAGATGGTGATGACATATTTCTGCATGTTTCGTCTTATACACACTTCCCAGCAAAGAAACCAATGTAACTAACGTAATTATGGGATATAAACATAAGTAATATGGAAGCAGGACAATTATTAATGCTATTGTTATCGTTTTGTGCTTTAGCATTGCATCTGAAAAATCGTAGAAGAAAGGACTAATTATGGTTAAACCTTACAGAATCAAACATAAGTATAGCGGATATTTCTACCAACGTTACAACGGAAGTAACCTTGGTAAGAAAGGCAAGGTGTATATGAATAATCAATCACCACTTACAATGTGTGATAATGAGAACTTTATACGTATTCAGATTCGTCACAACACTTTAGCTTATAAGGCATTGAAAGATATGCTTGCCAAATATATTATAGGTAAAGATGATGAGTGTGAATATCATAGTACATCTTACAGAGTTCCAAAAAGTGAATTTGAAAAAGAAGAATTATAGCGTATGGAAAAGAAAGTATTAACCCTCACCGTCAGCAAGCAGTGGTTCGATATGATTGTAGCTGGCGAGAAGACGGAAGAATACAGAGCTGTCAAATCGTATTGGATAAACCGCTTAATCCAAGCAAAATACGGAGGAAGTGATGAATATCGCAAGGTTACAATGCACCCGGAGTTTGATATGCTTATAAGCAATTCCAAGCTCAAAGAGTTGCTTGAAAAGAAAACCGCCAGGTTCATCCCCTACACTTACGTCCGCTTCTTCCATGGTTACGCAAAAAATCGTCCGTGGATCGAAAAGGAGATTGAGAACATCTTCATCGGAAAGCCTAAGAAAGGTCTTTGTCCCGACAAGTGGCTTGATACCGAGTTTTTTATCATTAAATTCAAGTAGCGTATGACAAACGAGGAATTTTATAAGGCTCATATAGGTGAGCGAGTTCTTTATAAAGGTAAAGATATTGGTGCATACGTTGCAGGGTATGTAGAAGAAAAGTATATTATCCTTGGGATTTGATGATTATACAGGCTGCATTCTGTGCTTCACTTCAAAAGTGAAAAATCTTTGTGACATATATCACTCATACCGATTCGCAAAGTTGAAGTATTTGGAAGTGATAAAACATCAGTAATATGGAAAAGTATAAATATACAAATAAAGAGGAAAAACCCATTCCAAAATATAAGAATGGTGATATTGCTTGGTATATAGATGGTTGGTTTGAACATCCGCAACGCTGTATTATAAAGGGATGCTGCAACGTATCTTGGTTCGAGGGGAACGAATTTAATTCTTCGGGTTGGTGGATAGATTATAGATACAAACCCGACCATTGTAAACGTACCGTACAGCATACAATTAGAGAAGAAGAGCTTTTTGATACCGAGCAAGAGGCTTTAATTGCATTGTTCGAGAAGTTTAAAGATGAAGTAAGACGTAAATTAGACCTTTTTGGTAAAGAAGCAAATAGACTAGGCATAAAACAGCAGTTGTTATTACAATAATAAGAAAGGGTAGGGCAAAAGCTCTACCCCTTTCGCAAAAAAAATAGCCCCTCCATCGACCAGTCTTGGTATGACAAGGCAATGCGTTGGGTTGACCCTGACTGGTGGGAGAAACATCCTAATGGCGGAAAGGATTCCTTGAACTTTGAAGAAGCTCTGAAGGCTATCATGAAAGCTACTGGTGCAAAAATGAATAAAAAGGAAGAGGAGAACAAAAACAAAGAGGGGGAAGACTAAGCTTCCCCTATCTCCTTTAACCCCAAATCCATTAATAGCTTATCCAATATCTCATTCACGTCATTACGGAAACTTCGGTAAGTAACATAATAGAAACTGATGTTCTTGTAATCATGGCTCACATTAGAACATGTACACCCCAAAACCTTAGCGATTTTCTCTCTTAGCCCTCTTCTCATCTTAGAACCGCCAAGGGCACTAGGAGAATAAAGATAAAGAATAACAAAGATAAATTGCTTGCGTACCATTGTGGAATTTCGTCCGGCATGATAGCTCATAAATTTATCGTAAATATTGCCTACTTGCGCCAGATCTTGCATCAATGGAACGGAAAGGCTTATTTCTTCTTTGGATAAGATGGCCTTAGTTTCTCTAATCCATTTTATGCGTTCCATGATTTTCTTTAGATTCATTTCAATGTCTGATTCTTTCATTCTTTTCTGTTTTTAGTTCAACATTTCATAGACGAAGTAAACCTCGTCTGCATCTATTTGTTTTCTAAACATTTCTATGTCGGAAACTATCAACGAGCAGTGCTTGAACGAACTCTGCCCATTGATAACTTTTCCTATTCTTGTTATTCGGTATCTCATTTTATTTCGATAAAAGTTAAAATGCAATAACCTAACAAGTCTTTATAGCTGTCTAGAATCGGTTCTTCTTTAGCATCCTCATTAAGAGTCAACAAAGAACAAATCCGATTAATCTTTTCTTGCAAATGACCGAATGCATACGGATAACCATCTTTAGCAAAACATTCCGAAAATGCGTTTCCATACCGCTTATTTTTGGTTTTGAACAATTCAATTTGCGACTCGATGATGTCGTTATAATCTGAGACAATATACCAAGATAACGTAAGCAAGGCTTCCATCGCCATTACGCTGATATGGCTTCGTAAGATTTCTTTGTCTTCAGAAGATGTTCGTATCTCATACATAAGACGAAGGAAATTGGCTGCGCTTGAAAATAATCCGAGCTTTCCGAAGTCCTCCCTTAGAGATGAAACGAAAGCGGCATTATCCTTGCATTCAATCATGTCTGCCAAACGTCTAATAACAAAGATATACTTGTTAGCATATTCGCAACACCCATTGTTATTTTGTTCCACCATATCCGTATCCTCCTCCACGATTATTTTCCATATTCAACTCTCCAAGTATGCTTTCTGGATTTTCTACCTTGCGGAATGCACCCTGACAAATACGAGTACCTTTCTTGACTACGAAAACATAATATTCGTAATCAGAATCAAGTTTAAATTTGCTATCTTTCGTTGGCATATAACGCTCAGAATTAACCCTATAAAGCGCACCAATATCGTCTCTGCAATCTTCATCAACTAAGCCAAGACAAATATCAATATCTGCTCTTACTTTAGTCATGTAACCAACTTGTGTTTCGTTCTTGCCAATAAACGCCACATCAACTTCCAGACCTTTGTCAGTAAAGCCTGAACGTGAACGAATATCCAAGCCAACTCCTTTAGGAAGTTCCACGCCTAAATGCAGATTTATGTGACCTCTTCCCATTTTCACCCAAGGCATATTCAATACCACATCTTGTGGACAGTAAAAATCAACTGCCGCAGCATTACCTTCCTTATAAGGAACACGACCACCTCGCAAGTCAAGTACATAAGCCTTGCCTTGTGCTACTAACTTCTTCATTAACTCCTTATCCATTGTATATAAAGCCTAAATCATTTAATGTTCTACAATTCTTAACCAGTCCTTTTGCCCATAAATTACGCAACTCAGGTAACGGGTCTTTTCCGTACCTATTCTTTATGGTTGCTAAGGTCAAGATTTCCGGTTTAATATGTTTATCTCTTTTCTGCTGTCTTAGCTCCTTCAGAATATTCTCCAAGTTCTCCATTGACGAAATCCTCCATTGTTATATTGTCAACCCCAAATTTATCAGCCAAATCATCATTCCCAATAATCAGCCAATTAGATTTGTCTTTGAGAAACTCTATACTCTCGGTGCTTTTTGCAGCATCAACAAAAGTATCATCAATATTATCAGTAGAGCGATATGGAACTACCGCCTTATCAGCATACATAGCAATTTCGTAAGTAATAACCGATACCATTTTTGCGAATGTTATATCGCTTGAATACATTGCTTGGTTCTTGTCATATCCTAAGATGTTGACACGGACTATATTATCATCTGCTTGCAACGCTCTAAAGAAATCGTGCTTTAGCTGAAAATCCGTAATATCTACCGGATGTTCATTACCCGATGGAATACTTATAATATTCAACAGGCTTACAAAAATAACTTTTTTATTCATTGTCTTCTTCTGTCAATAATTTGTCTATTGTTTTTTCTAATTCGTCCAATCTCAAAGTATAATCCTCTTCGTAAACGCATATCAATGTAGAAATAAAGAACTTATCATTATCTGTTCTCAATTCAATCTCCATGTATTCCTCGTAATAGCTATCGTATTTAATCGCTATCGAAAAGGAGTTCATGTAATCTGGGTTAAACCTTCTCTGTAAGGCTTGTGCCCTCGTAAAGGCTTTTTTAAATTCATCCGTCATGGCTTAATATTTTGAGTAAGCATTTCCTTGTTCTTTGCCATCGCATCATGGAAGCCTATATCGTATCTGTCTGTTTGCTCCAGCTCATAGTTTCGCTTAATTAGTTCACTTGTCTGATACGAACTCTTTGCAAGTTTAATCTTAAAATAGACAAACTCAACAAACATAGCCATAAAGCAAAGAACAAAACCGATAATCACCGCTACCTTTGTGTTCTCTTTACAGAACTTTACAATACACTTAGCAACCCAGCATGTTGTACTAACTATGCCTACAAGTACAAGGTAAGGAATTCGTAGCAGAACCTTGCATAACATACCCATAGTTCTCTTCGTATAAGATGCGAAATCCGTACTCGTAAAAACTAACTTTAACTTCTCCATATTTTAGCCTATTTAATGTTTATCAAAAGTCTCTTATTTACGAACCACAACAAATCAATTCCGTTCATCATACAATATCCGCAAAGCATGCCAATCAATATTATGATCTTCTTGAATACTCGGTAATGCGTCATTTCTATCTTCAGCATAGACATCATCAAGTCTTCAAAGGAACGGTCTCTCATTGAGTCCGGGTCTAGCCTCAACGATTTGACATTCATCTTGTACTTATTGGCCATAGAGAATAATGTAATAGCAAATTCTGCTAATTTGTCCTCTAGAGTTCCGGCAACGAGTTTAGAATATATTTCTATCGTACCACGTCCATTAACATTTTCATATTCCCAACGCTTGGCATTGAAACGACCTTCGTATTTGCGCATTTCTACAATAGCGTCAATTACGTTGAATGTTTCAGCCCTTTGGGTTTGGCTAGCAACATCGAAGTTGCAAGCCTCTATAATCTGTTCAATTTCTGCTATCTCCATTTTTTATACAATTGAATCTAAGTCAAAATCATTAGAGGGAATGAAAGCCACATGGTCTTTCTCCTTAGTCATCGTTCTCTCTCCAGTTCGCACGCAATTGATTGGCTTGGAATTTTTGTGTCGTACCACAAACGTTCCAAAGCTACGTATTGTTACTCTATCTCTATTACGTAACGACTGCTTGGTGAGGTCGATAAAAAAATTCACAATGGCTTGAACATCATCCTTACGGAACTTCTTGCCATTTACATCTCTAAGATTCTTAATGATTGCCTTGACAATTTCTTCTTTCTTCATATTCTCTAAGTTTTTTATTCCCTAAACTTCTAATCAAGTCGTATGGGTCTATATCATATTTCTTGATAAAGCAATCCCTCAGCTTGCTTAAAGCATTGAAATCTGCATTTGTCGTATTCTTGACTATCATATAAGCCGAGTCTAACCGAGCATCTGTTTTAGGGGCTTTAACCCGAAAAAGCTTGTTGCCTTTCTCGTCTTCGATAAGTTCCAAATTAACTTCTTCGCCTTTAGCTTTTTTTCTTGCAGACCATTCTTCATAAGTGATGGCATTTTGCTTGATAGCCTCATCCTCTTTAGCCTCCTTTTCTCTTTGTATATTTGCCTCTACAGATTTTATGGCATCTATACGATGGGAGCAAAAAGTATTCAAGCTCTTAGTTATAACTTGCGGATTCGGCTTCTTGTAGAACTTTTCAAACTTTCCGGCAATAAACATCTTGAAGAAAGTAATCAGTTCGTTCAGATTAAGGAAATAATACTCATCCTTTATAGCATTCGCTGTCATTATCTTAATATTGTCCGTAACCTCTTTATTAACAAAGCCACAAATACCATAGACATCAGAAATCCATGCTACAAGCCATGTTATTGCACTTCCTTCTCCATAACACAGGTCAAGATAGGTTAGTGTTGGTGCGTTGCTTTTAAAAGCTTTTCCGATAGGCATCTTACTACCTACTTGGCTTGATGGAGAGAAAGACATTAGAATGTTATCGAACGTTCCATACTCATTGAATATTCGTTGCTTTTCTCTGTTGATTGAGACGCTGCACGAGGTTGGCTGACTCTTGATAATAGCCTTGCTCTGCATCTTTATTAGTTCCTTGCTTTCTGTCATCATAATTTCCTTCCAATACTTTAACGAAATTGTTTGGTCTCATAATCCAATCAAAACTTGCCATCCACCCATTGCTACCATTAAGAAATGCAGATGCGGCTGCTTTATCTATCACAAGTTTCATCTGCTCACTCCCATATTCTTTAAGCCGTGAATTAATCATTGACTTTCTCTTCGAAGTCAGGGCATGAACAAGAGGCATTCCTCTTCCAACGATAACTTTATTGAAATATTCGCAAACCTTCTTTGCTTTATCATCCACTTGTTGTACACTAGGGACGTTGTTCAATGCTATTCGTTCAGGTTCGTTCTTGTGTGGTTTAGATTCTTCACCTTCAGCAAATTCTATGTTGTCTTCATGCTTCCAAATAAAGACTTTTCCGCTACCGATAGATAACATTTGTTTCTCAAATAGCCCCTCAATAGCTTTTTTTACCTTTGTCACCGACATGCCTATCTTTTCCGATAATTCTTTGTTGCTTCCATATACATATCCGTCTTTGTCAGCATTAAATGAAAGACGGACGAAAGCGACTAATTCATCAGCATCCAAGCTACATGCTTTTTCATCTAATTTTACTACCATATCTTAAAAGAATGTATTTGTTAATTGTTTATTTCCACTCATTATTACCCACTTTCCTTTGCCGTTTTGATCTAGCAATTTCAAGTCTTCAACTTTCCCGAACCTCTCATAAGTACCGCAGAGGTCAACAAACCAAGGCTGTTTCCCTTTTGATAGTCTAAGAAGTCTTCCTACAACTTGATAGTATTGCGCTAATGAGCGTGTTGGCTTTGCATACACGACCGTATCTAACTCCGGATAGTCAAAACCTACGACTAATATTTGACTATTTACCAATACTTTGGTCTGACCATTACGGAAACGCTCGATGATTGCTTCACGTTCTTTCGGTGGTGTCTCTCCACAGACCATTTCGCAGTTAGGTATGGAATATGTTAGTTTCTGAGCCTCTTTAACGAACTTCGTAAAAACCAAGATGCCTTTACGCTGTCCACCTCGCTTCGGATTAAGCAATCTTTTGACAACACTAACTAGCCATCCGTACAAATCTACACGTTCATATTCTTGCTTGACACTTTGGTCAGTGTAATCACGGCAAGTTGAATTGAGCTGCAAGTTTCCTTCGTTCCATTGTGGTGGTGGGCATGTGTAATAGTTCGGAAGACAGATATATCCGTTTTTTGCCATATCCTCAACTTGAACATAGTAAATAAGCTCCTTGAAAATCTTGTCTCGACTTCTTGTCAGAAACTTCAATATGCTACCATAGTTCTGATAGGAATACAAACGGAAAGGTGTTGCGGTTAAACCTATGACCTTGCTCTTTAATTTATCAAGAAACTCCTTATACATGCCGGATTCAGGTTTCACTAAATGAACCTCATCAATTAATATGTATTTGAAGTCTGTAAACAATTCGGGATGTCCTTTCACGCTACCAATTGTAGCAAAAGTAACATCGCTGATTTCTTTTGATTTAAAGCTAGCGGAATAGATGCTGGCATTATCAAATCCATAAGAACAATACTTCTTGTAGTTTTGTTCCAAAATCTCCTTAGTAGGAGAGAACACAAGCACTTTATCCTTGAGCCTAGCAGCTATATCTGCCAAAATCAATGATTTGCCCGATGCTGTAGGAAGCACTTCCAGAGCGTTCCAGTTTTTCTTCTTATCCAAGAAAAACTCAACAGCCTTCTTGCTTGCCTCTTCTTGATATGGTCTTAATTTAAACTTCATTTCACAAATAATATGAAATCACTTTTGTTACTATATAGGAATGCACAAGTCTTATGCATAACAAAAGCCCTTAGAGAAGACCTTACAGTTTTTATGGTGTGTCTCACCGAATACGATTGCAAAGATACAAAGAATAATTTAATAATGCAAACGTTTTAGTGTTTATTATTTGTTATATAACATACTTTAAACTTTATTCATTGTCTTTTTCTTCATTCATTTTCAAAATTAGAGCTGCATAGTATTTGTAGAGTTCTTGTAATTCAAACACAGACCAGTTCTTTGCTTGATGTTTCATTACCTCCAACAAATCAACTTGCTGCTCACCAAGCCGTTTTACTTCATCCATATCCAAAGGAACGTGAGGATGCTTTTGCAAATAAGCCAATCTGCCAAGCTTCATTACTAAATTCTTCCTATAACCAATAAGATGGTCAGAAGAGAATCTGTTACATCGATTGCATTCCGCATTCTGATTACGTGTATCAAAGCGCAAGCTCATATGAGTTCGTCCGCAATAATGCCCATTGTCGGCTTGGTCGATTGGTAAAATTCGTCCACAACTGATGCATCTGAAGTACTTATAGTGAAACTCTCTAGAGTCTCTCATGCGGATATAAACCGACATAAGCCTATCTAGCTTGTCAACCCACTTTTGCTTCTCGCTCCTCTGGTGTTTAGGCTTCTTTCCTCCTTTGTTAAATCTATCATAATATCCCATAATCTTTATCCTTTATCAAATCTCGAATCGTATTTCCATCTGAAATCGCCACAATAGTAGCCTTTCATACAAGCTCTCGTAATATTCCTTTGAACGAGTCCTAGTTTTCGTGCTGCATCGGCTGCTGACTTATACCAATGGACTTGCTCTCCATATTCGTTAATAGCTATTACTGGTCTTGCATTCCATCCGGCTAATTTCGGATTTCCTTTTCCTTGGTACATTTCCAACTTTTTGCGCATCGCATCTTGCTTCTCTTTCGGTATACCCATCTCATCCCAAGACATACCTCTATTCCACGGCTTGTTCCCTTTAGGAAAATACCCATGACGATTTGTTTCAGGTGGAATATACAATCCGTAATTTACTTTGTGCTGAATATTTTCTAAAACGTAATCTCTTTCCATAGTTGCTGCTATGAGAGTCGAACTCACAACCTTCCGATTTGAACAGACATTCTTCCGTTAAACTAAGCAGCACCACCCCATAAGGGGAATTTCAAACCAATTAAATATTTAGAAAAATGAAAAGCTTTACTCCTTTGGTTTATCCATATGCAAGAATACATCCATGATTGATGTTTCCTTAAGACTTGTAATATTGTAATCAATCATAGTCTTACCCATAATCTCATCTACATTCTTGCGAGCCTTTTCAATGGTATCACCCTGCACAAGATAACGAACCTTAGTCTTCCTCTCCTTGTCAGATTTTTCATCAATAGTAATCATGTTAATACTGCAATCGTAGTATTTATCCTCGCTATCAACTTCTGAAAGGAACAACTCTGAGAAACTAGCTTTCTTCATAGTGACAATCTCCATATCACCATTTGTGTACACCGCCATTTCCTCGGTTGTCTTAGCCTCGCATTCTGACCATGACAAGGCATCTACAACATATTGTTCCGTAGTCTTAGCGTTCGTTCCATCCTCTAAAGTCTTCTCATAACGAACACCTACGATAAAATACTTTCCTGTTAATGATTTCATTGTATATTACTTTTTTTATGTTAGAGAATGTGGTATCGGTGAGGCTTGAACTCACGGCCTAATGTTTAGGAAACATTTGCTCTATCCAACTGAGCTACGACACCAAGCATCCTATAGAAACTCTTTATTTAATTCTGCTTGCCTCTCCACCTGTGTCTGCCATACCATATAAGCATGGTCTTGTGGAGTAGGTATGTATAATCCTCTTTCCATAGAGCAATGATGAAGCCATCGGTCTATACATAAAGACATTTCTTCTTTGTCAAGGTCTGGTATGTGCCTCCAATATTGGAAGGTCTTGCCTTGTTTATTCTCACGCTCCCTAAGAAAAACATCCTTATTTACACGTTTGAACTCTTGTTCGATATAGTCCTTAGTATATCCTTCTTCGATAGCTACGTAAGTGATTGTTACCCACAGATAAGCATTCTGCTGGATTGTCCTAGATTGTTGTCTCTCTTTAAGGTCAACAACAAAGAACTTCTCATTATAATAATCACCTTGTAGTTTCTTGGCTTTGGTTATCATAGCCCTGGTTCGTTCCTCGAACTTTTCAAGCTCGACCGGATTCAACATATTATATACCATCTTTCTTTAATGAAAGGTGGAGAAAATTAATTCTCCACCATAATAAGTTTAAAATGGCGCATTAGATGCGTTAGTGCCACTCGGCTGCGCTGGTGGTATTGGGGCTGCACCTGCGGCTGGAGCTTGTGGAGGAAAAGGATTATTAGCAGCAGCTTGCATGCCACCTTGTGGCGCATTGTTCTGTGATTCAATCTTTTGCATCTTGTAGCCACGAACAGATGTAAACCAGTCTGTTGTGCCATCTTTCTTTGTTCCTTGATATGATTCAACGTCAAAGAACACTTCAGCCATATCCCCGACTTTAAATGTGTCCGGAACATGAACATTTTTACAGCTGAAATCAAAGATGATGCGCTTTTCGTAGCCACGTTCACCTGTCAAACCATCGAAACGTGTTGCGTCAAGCATCAAACGTCTCTTTTCAAATGGTTCTTTACCTTGTCTCGGAATAGACTGAATGCCTTCGATAGCGACAATCTTACCTTTATAACTATTTGCCATAACTTAAAATATTTAATAAAACAATAAATTATCCAACTCGTTTTAATGTCAAACTAGGCTTTACCTTAGTTACCTTTTTGTACTTTTCCAAAAGATGGCTATAAGTCTCTTCGTCATCAGCATCAAAAGCCTTCGTGTCTAACGAAACTCTTTCAGAAGCGGACTTCAAGGAATAAGTGTAATTAGAAGTTTTATACGATGTGATATTGTCATTAGACATACCATCAAAGATAGCTGCCTTCAACTCCTTTTCCTGTTCTTGCAATTTAGCAATGCGCTCTTGAACGTCCATGAGTGCGATTTCGTTATCTATAATATAGTAAGGTGTTTTTGTATCATCACTATACAAACGACCTTCTTTCTCGCATCGGAACAATTCTTTAACATCACTCGCTGGTCTTGGCTTGCCTAATGGGATGAGTTTACAGATTGTTCCTCGCTTCTCGTCATCACGCAACCACATACAACATATACGTGTAACCTTCAGATGAGGATTCAATGTTTCGAAGCCGAACTTATACATCGAGTTCTGCCAACGCACATACTCCTTATTAACGGAATAAGTACCCTTAATATCCCAAATCTCAACCTCATCGTCCGGTGCATCATCCTTGTGCATCACCAAGTCGATTGCACTTGCATGGTCTTCTCCGATACGAAGGACATATTCGCTGCCAATTATCTCATATCCATTCTTTTTGATATAAGCGACAAAAGCCTTGACACTCTCTAATGCTGGCTCAATATCCAATGAAGCAAACAACTCTACCTGCTCGTGGATAATAGTACCTTTTTCGGTAGCTTTCTTCAATACCTCTTCGCTTACGTTAGAGTACATATTGGGGAATACATACTGATGAAGCATACCAGTAATGCCACTTAATTCACGACCATCATAAAAGTACTGGTGTGTGGAGTCCTCATAAAGAACTCCACTGTTATTCAATTGTATCATACTAATCTTGATTTAAATTGTGTCAACTTAGCTAAGAACTCTGAATTCTTTTGATATTCGGGATAAGCATCATAAACTGCTTTTAAATCCTTCTTGCTCTGTGCGAGTTCCATCTTTCGTAATGCACATTTGCGTTTAAACTCTTCGGACTTCTGAAGGTCTGGGAATCCGTTCCAAACTCTATCTACTTCCTCCCAAATTTGAGCCTGTTGCAATTGTGGATAAGCATATTGCTTTTGCTCATTAAGATTTTCGTCTTTTTCTTCCTCGCTCTTTGGAGCTGGTTCAGAGTAACCATATACTTCTTTCTGATTATTCATCCATTCAAGAACTTCTTGCTCGGTCATACCACAATACCAACGTACAATGTTATTCTCATCTTGAATGATAAGTTTTGTAATACATCTGTTAGTATAGCCCACATATCCTACATGGAAAATCGTCTTCAGCTTTCCGCTCGAAGAATATTCAACATTTCGGTTAAGGTTAACGAATATCTTCTTGGGAGCGGTATATAATTCTCGACCAATACCTAAACAAGAGCAAGCACGCTTGAAAGAGTCGCTAGCTTGGCCTTTAACGGCTTCGGTGTTACTTGGCGTACCAACATCTTGCTTATCTATCCAACCGATACCTTCTTTATAAACGGAAACCGTACAAAAGAGGTTTTGACCAATAAGCTCATGCTTACGTTTCCAACCATAGATGCCGAACTTCTCATCTAATCGTCTCATGTCACATCTTGCGTCCTTGTAAAGCAACAAGGAACACCAGTCTGGTGACTTCTGATTACCACCTTGACCAACACGGACTTCTATCTCATCCGCATCAAGGAGGCGAAACTCATAATCCTTAATTTCTACGCTCTGCCCTTCTACAGGCTTCGCTGCCTTATTCTCTGCCATAGTCGTATATTTTAAATAATCATTTTCTTTATCTGACAAGAAACAACAAGTTCATTGATTTCTTTAAGGGAATAATATCTAGGTGAGTTCTTACAATCGCCTACATATTCTTTCATTAGTCTGTTCTTGACCCATTTGTCAATCATCTGCTTTTCGAATCCTTTAGATGCAAGATAGCATTCGGCATCTTTTCTGCGTATCCTGTCGGAACGCAAGCCCATATCAAATTGGGCATCCATCCGCCCAGCTTGAAATGCTATAGATACTAATTGCTTAATCTCGCTTAATGACATTTTCTTTCTACAGTTTTTATGGTGTGTCTCACCTTTTTATGTAATATTACAAAAAATCTATTAAATTTCTTGCAAGTTACGATATTTTTATGTATATTTGCAACATCTTTAATGTTTTCGAGTGCAAAGATAAGAAAAGTTTTGTAAGCGTGCAAATTAATTAGTGTTTTTGAATACTATATTAACTTTTATTGTCTAACCTCTCTAAATATTTACATAAATTAAGTTACACATACGCTTACTGCGTATTAAATTTTAGGTTATGAATAGTGCATACGAAAGACTGAAGGCTGTAATCACTGCTTTGGGTTACACTTCAAACGAAAAATTCGAAGACACCGTAGGCTTAGGGCATGGGTTCGTAAGCCGCATCACTAATCGTGTGTCATCAAAAAGCTTGCAAGCCATAACAAGTAAATTTCCACAGGTGAATCCAAGCTTTATCAGAACCGGAATGGGAGAAATGTTTATTTCTTCGCCTGTCAAGGTTAATGAGAACGGAAATGCAAAGACAAGACTGCGTGAGTACCTTAAATATAAAGGAATTACCAAGCGTGAATTTTGCGATAAAGCTGATGTGGCATCAAACTTTCCTATAATTGGAAAAAATGGCGTATTCACAGCAAGAGTGTCTTATAGGGTGAATTCTAAATTTCCAGACCTCAATATGGATTGGTTAGCCAATGGAGCTGGTGAAATGTTGCAGCCCGAGTCAAATATTGAAAGATTCAACAACTACAAAAGCAGGATTGCACCATTCTGTACAGAGATGGGAATCAGTCCTACCTTCTTTTTGCGGAAGTGTAAGAGCTATACCAGTTCGATTAGCAGATTGCCGGATATACCTAGTGATACTTTCTTGAAGAATATCTCTTTGGCTTACCCTCTGCTTAACTTGAACTGGCTTAAGACCGGAGAGGGAAAGATGTTCAACGATGACATCAAGTCGAATATCAATTCAAGCGTCTGCTTTGTTCCTCTTGTTCCTAAGAGGGCTTATGAGAGTTATCTCAGTGGATATGCGGATGATGTATATATCTCATCACTTCCAACAATTCCTATCGTAAAGGAAGATAAAGAGAAGTACGTGGCATTCGAGGTAAGCGGTGACTCAATGGATGATGGCTCGTCTAGAGCTTACCAAAATGGAGACATCGTTATATGCAAAATCTGTCCTGATTATATGGTCAAGAACAATGGACTGCATATAGACGGAAAGGAATATATCATAGTTTACAAAAAAGGTATTCTGTTGAAGCACATCATTGACTTGGATATGAATGACGGAAAACTTATTTTGCGTTCCTTTAATCCTACTTATCGTGACTTAGAGTTGGATTTAGCTGATGTAAAGCAGCTCCTCATTGTAGAATATCAGCAGAAAAAAAAAATGTAAATTATATTTGTATATTCTGTGGAATAGGCTTGCATTAAATGTCGCAAAATTGCCGCAAAACGATTATTCACCTGTAGCGTAAGCTACTATTGCTTAAATATTTATTGATATTCCGAGCAACAGCCTTCTAAGCTGTGGGTCTTGGGTTCGAACCCCAACGGAATCACAATAACAAAGCATAAAGCGTAGGTGATATAATCGAAAGGTTATGTCACCTATTTTGCTTTAAAACGCTAAAATTCATCTAGTTATAAGCGTGAAGTAAATCTATTTGTGTCGTATGCGATAGAGTATATGGCGATGATGCGAATTTCACAAGTAAGCCGTACAATCTACAAGTAAAGTGTAGAAATGCCGCAAAATTGCCGCAAATGCACAAAAATGTCCGCAATACATTGTAAATTTAAAGAGAATCATTATGGCAACAATAACATATGAACTTGGAAAACCAAAGCTAGATAAGTCTAGAAAGGTATCTATCGTAGTCTCACACAAGGGGCAGAGAAGAAGAATTCCTACCAATATCGTTCTGACTGATAGTGACGTCTCACGAAGCGGGAAGATTTCATCCCGAAAGATACAGAAGGCGATTGATGACAAGATAAATCTCCTTAAGGATAAATTATATGACCTAGAGATTGACTTGTTAGGCAAGGATGTAGATATTGATTGGATTTTCTCGCATATAACAAAAGAAAGCGAAACTCTTGATTTCTTCGAGTATGCAGAGAAATGGATAGAACGTTCCACCAATAAAGGAAAGAAGAATTATTCTATAATGCTGAACTCCTTGGAACGTTTTAATCAATGCAGAAAACTGCCATTCTCGCTTATAGACTATAGTTTCCTTAATAGATATAAAGATTATCTCGATGGGCATCCTAGAGCACAGTCTTTATACCTTGGCAATATCCGTCACTTGTTCAATGAAGCTATTAAGGAATACAACACGGATGATAAGAAAGTGATTGCCAATAATCCTTTCGAGAAATTCTCTATTCCCAAGGATATGCCTAACACAAAGAACAGGGTAATCAGTGAAGAGAACCTTGTTAAGGTGTTTAACTTCAAAGGTACAAGGCGTATCGGTATGGCTAGGGATTGTTACATTATGTCGTTCTGTCTGATGGGAATGAACTCTGTTGATATGTATGAATGTACGCAATACAAGAATGGTGTGCTTGCATACGACAGAGCCAAGACTAGGGATAAGCGAGCTGACAACGCCCACATAGAAATAGAAGTACCTGATGTTATAAAACCTTTATTTAAAAAGTACAAAGGAACATCTAGGGTTTTTGATTTCTATATAAAGTATTCCAATTCGGGTAGCTTCAACAAGCATATCAACAAAGGTCTGCATTATATAGCGGACGAGTTGGGAATACCTCGTTTTGACTTCTATTCAGCCCGTCATACTTGGGCATCAATTGCTAGAAATAAACTGGGAATAGATAAATATACGATTCATGAAGCTCTTAACCATGTTTCGGACTTGGACATAACCGATATTTATATCCAGAAGGATTATACCAATATCAACAAGGCAAATGCAAAGGTCGTTGATTATCTTATCAACCTTGCAGGAAACAATATATAATAAGGAGATAGGGGAAGCTTAGTCTTCCCCCTCTTTGTTTTTGTTCTCCTCTTCCTTTTTATTCATTTTTGCACCAGTAGCTTTCATGATAGCCTTCAGAGCTTCTTCAAAGTTCAAGGAATCCTTTCCGCCATTAGGATGTTTCTCCCACCAGTCAGGGTCAACCCAACGCATTGCCTTGTCATACCAAGACTGGTCGATGGAGGTTTTCTTGCCATCTTGACTTATCAACAAATATCCACCTTGTCCATCGCTAGCTATTCGCTGAACTTGTTCAAGGTTGACCCATGTCTTTTGTTTTTCGCTATATACCCACATAGTTATTGATTTAAATTATTTTTGTTCCTATTGTGCAAAGATACCGCAAAGTATTAAAAATACCAAATAAAACCTATTTGTATGTTTCAAGTTTGACCAAATGTGAGTTATTTTGTGTACCTTTGCAGAAAATTCTTAAAATATGATACAAAGATTTACGGAAATGTACTACGATGATGCTGTGCGCTTCGCTCAGTATATACAGGCTACGGAAGGTGGCGAGATTGAACTGGTTAAAGAGGATGCAGATGGTTTTCCTCTTCCGCCTAAGCACAAGGTGTTTGACAACATGGTGAATTGTCTGAAGATAAGAAACTTTGAGATTGCTTATCTTCAGCAAAGACGTAATCCCGATGATGATAAGAAACATCGCAATCGAAATCTCTATCGCTACATCATGGGTCAGAAGATTAAAGAGGTTCGTGAACTTAGCGGTATGACCTTAGAGGAGCTGGCAGAAAAGTCAGGTTATAAGCCTAACAACATTCGTAACATTGAAATGGGGCGTTTTAACGCAGATATTGATACGTTATGCAATATTGTTGAGGCTATGGATGCTCATTTTGAGGTGATAAAAAATTAAAATGTGTTTCTGAACATAAATTATATTTAATATTTAAAAGAAATGCATTAAATAATTTGCAAGATTTAGGTGTTTTTCTTATCTTTGCAACGTAATATAAAAGGTGAGACACACCGAAACAACTGTTTTTTAGATATGACTAAAGATACATATTTAGAATTAGGTAAGACCGCTGAAGGTAGAGCTAAAGCCCATGACCTTATGGTCGATGAGATTCGTGAGAAGATGGACGACCTAGCTTTATCTGTCGCTCCCACGAAGCAAGCAAAGGTTAAGGCTCTATTCGATAAGGCTTTCGAGGTTGTCAAGAGATTTGGTAACTCTCTCTTGTTCGAGTACTTCGCTAGTAGTATGTTAAAGCCTAGTGAGTTCGTAAAGAACGTTGATAGTGTGAACAGAGGTGGTTTTGTAAATTTGTAAAGCTATGAATAAGAAAGAACTAAAAATTATCAAGCTGTTGGATAAAGCGAGCGGATATGCTGGTAAAATGCAAGGTTGCTTGGATGATGCTCTAGAAGTTGCGCTGTCCGATAAAGGGCTGACAAAAAAGGAAAAGTCTCTTCTGGCGGTTACGTATGCGACAGGTGAAGAAGAAGCTGTAGAGCGTGTTAATGACGGTAGCATCAATGATGAAGATTGTAATTTTTATGATTGTGAATTACGTGATAAACGAATACTGGAAATTTACAACATGACAGGCGACCAAATCAGAGAACTTTATAACTTGTAGCGATGAAAGTATACCATATTTTCCGTGATGGCATTCAACAAGATTGTTGTTGGTCAGATACCGAGCAGACGCTAACAAACGTCTTAGAGAGCATTATAGACCAAGCAAGGAGAAGATAAAGATTGATGAGTTCGACTCATTGAACGATGTTCCACCTTGCGATGTCCTAGGCGGTCTAAACTCAGAGAGATGTGCAAATTGTTGGAGAAAGATTAAGAATGATTATCTAAAACATATAGGAGATACGAATATGAAGAAAGAAGAAAAATTTGACCCAAATGTCATTGATGACAGCGAGTTTGAAGAAGTAAGAAAGTCGTTTGAAGAGAAGTTTGGCGAAAAGAAATAGTATTTCACTATTAGCCAAAAGTGAGTTTAATAACCCAAACGCATTTGTTAGGATGAAAGAATTATGCTATCTTTGCATTGCGTTCCTTGAAATAATTAATTATGAGTAATAACAAAGAAGATTTTGATGCGCAGGTAAGTGCATTTAAAGAGAAGTATCCCGATTTCAAGCCAGCCAAACCTATTGAGGTTCTTAACTTGATTATGACAAGAAAGAATGCCAAGGAGATTCTTGAAGGCAAGAAGAAGGTTGAATACAGAGCCTATACAGACCATTATATTGGTCGTTTGTTTGACAAGGATGTTTTGGAGTTCCTTAAAAAGCATGGTGAAGAAGAGGATGTAATTAAAGCGCAAGAGGAGGGTATTGTTGACCCATTGCGAGTAGTGAAGACAATCCACTTCCATGATTATAACAACTCGTGGTATCTCGATTGCGATGTTTTGGTGAATGATACCTGCATCGTAATGAAAGAAGATATGGATTTCCTTCATGAAGAGTATGATAGTCATGACCTGGATGAAATGTATGAGGCATTGGAGCTTAAAAAGGAGAAAGAACGTCCTTTGTTTTTCTTCTTTGTTGTTGACAAGGTAACTAAAACGACTCTAAAGTAGGTGGGCGTAAGTCCACTGACCCTAGATAATTCCTCAAGGGGAGTAGTTTATGATTCGTGGACTTAAAACGTTACAACTATGTCAGAGGCATCAAGAGGTTATCGTTACACCCAATGGAGAGCGGTAACAAATCGTACAACAGGTCTTCGTGCAGGTGAGAGACGACAGCGTGGTAGAAATATCGAATATCGTAACACTGGCGCACAAGGAACTACTTACGGTGGCGCAATGCGTACATTGGCAGCTCGTACAGCAGCTAATAACGTCACAGAGCGTGTAAACCGCAGACTTAGAAGAGGTTAAAAGTCTTAGAGGGGTTGAATGAATTAAGTTTCATTCACCCCTTGTTTTTAAGGAGAATAATGTATGCAAGAACTAAAAAGAGCAAGAGAAATCATTGACGATGTTTCCAAGGAGACAGACAGTATATTGCTTTTCCATTCTTTGAGTGGAAAGGATTCTATCGTCTTGCTTGACTTATGTTACAAGAAGTTCAAGCGAGTTATTGTTGTATTCATGTATCTTGTGAAAGACTTGGTACATATCATGCGTTACTACAATTACGCTAAAGCCAAATACCCGAACATAGAATTTGTTCAAGTTCCCCATTATGCTTTGTTCAATTATATTAAGACAGGGTATATGGGAATAAAGCAGAATACAAAACAAAGGCAATGGACTCTAGCTGACATTACCGAGAAACTTAGGGAGAAGCTAGGAGTTGAGTGGGCTTGTTATGGATTCAAGCAATCGGATTCTTTGAACAGACGCCTTATGCTTAGAAGTTATACGGATGGGAAGGAAGCTATTAATTGGAAGACGAAGAAGTTTTATCCATTATCTACATATAAGAATAAGGAGATTTTGGATTTTATTCTTGACCATCGCTTGAAGAACCCAGAGGTGTGTGGAACGAATAAGCAAAGTTCGGGAGTTGATATTGAAGATATAGAATACCAAAAGTATCTCAAAGAGTTATATCCGGCAGATTTGGAGAAGATATACAAGGTATTCCCTATGGCAAGGATAGTCATGTTAAAAGCTAATAATAAGGAGGAACTGAAATGAAAAAAGGAAGTGAAACAAAGATAATCAAGAGGTCTCAGATAAATCTGAACCCTTGTAATCCGAAGGTGCATACAGATGCAGACATCAAGCAGCAGAAAGCCAACATAAAGAAAGTTGGTCTAATTGGTGGTATTCAATGGAATGAAACAACAGGCAATCTTATAGATGGGCATAAGCGAGTGATGAGTGTTGACCTTATCCAAGGTTATGATGGAACTCCCGAAACGGATTATGACATCAAGGTAGAAGCCGTTGATTTTGATGAGAAGACCGAAAAGGAGCAGTTGTTGTTTATGGCGAAGTCGCAAGACCCGATAGATTACAATTTGGTTGCTAAGAATTTCAGTATAGACGAAATAGATTTCAAGGCTGCTGGCTTCACGGAACAGGACACAGAACAAATCAAGATGTTGCAAGATGATTTGGAAGCATCTTTAAAAGAGTCGGGTATGGATGACTTCAGTGAGGATTTTCTGAATGAACCGATGACTTCTGTAGCTGAGCCAGTACCAATGACGGAATTACCAAACATAGAAAAAACATCTGAAGAGATTGTAGCCGAGCATGCTGCCAAGCCTAAGATGACAAAGGAAGAGGTTAAAGAGCAGAAGCAACATTGTACTGATGTCGGTATGAAAAGGCAGGAAGATATTGATAACTTCATATTTATCGACTTTGAAAGCTTGGAACAGAAGCAGCTGTTTTGTGATATGCTGCACATGGTAGCCACTAGCTCTATGCGTGTTTCCGGAAGTCAGGTCTTAGGCTTATTGTAATATGGGACGTAAGCGAGTAAAGCCTCTTGTAGTGAGGAAGAATCCCTTAGAAGTTGCCAATATGGTAATTGATATGGTTAGGGAACAGAGTCCAGATTGCATTGTTATGATGTCTCTTGGCAAGGATTCCATTGTTACATTGGACTTATTGTATGATAAGTTTGAACGGATAGTGTGTGTATTTATGTATCTCGTAAAAGACTTGGAACATATACAGCGATGGATAAACTGGCTGAGGGCAAGATACCCGAAGATAGAGTTCGAGCAAATTCCGCATTGGAATACTACATACAATCTTCATTATGGGGTGTATTGTGTACCGAACCCAAAGGTAAAGGTACTTAATCTTTCTATGGTCGTAAAAGCGTTAAAGATACGTTTCGGAATAGAATACGTGTTCTTTGGTATGAAAAAAGCAGACTCGATGAACCGTAGCCTTATGTTGAAGTCTTATGAGGATGAAAATTACATTCATGGTGGAAATTGTTATCCTCTTGCTGATTTTACTCAAAAACAAATCCTGCAATATATGAAGCATCGCCATCTACCTAAGCCGATAATGTACTCCAGAGCATTGCGCTCAGAGAACGCTGAGGTGGGGAATGCATCAGGAGGTTTGTCTTTGGACTTGGATTGTTTTGTATGGCTAAGGGATAATGCACCTGAAGACTTAGAGCGTATATATAAGGTGTTTCCGCAAAGTAGGGTGATTCTTTATAGGTATGACAACAAGTAATACTCTTTTTAATTTATATATATAATAATGTATTATTTTCTTTTTGGTATAGGCGGGCTTGTGAAAGTCTGCCTATATTGTTAAAATCATAAAATTACCAATACGTAAAGCAAATAAAGGTTAAATACATAAAGAAAAACCATAATATACTTGCAAGTTAGAAAATAAAATCGTATCTTTGCAATGTCTTTAAGAGATACTTGAAGATTTGCCGCAAGACAAGTTTCTTGCAATTTAGTGCAGGGCGAGCACGTTAAAAACTAGCACAGACGTTATGAAGATGATTACCGACAAGCAGAAGAAGTTCATCAATGATCTAAAAGGTGTTATCACAGAAAATGGCATAAATGCTATTGATGCATTGGACTTGAATAAGTTTACTTGCTATGATGCATCTAAGCTTATTAGTGGTTTGCTTGGTCTTAGAGATTGCTACAAGGCGATTTCAAGAGGCGCATGTGTAACTAGTACAGCGTATTGCGATGAGGCTTTAGATAATGTCTTTAATACAATTGAAAAGTACAAATAATATAAAAGGTGAGACACACCATAAAAACTGTTTAAGAGAATGAATAGCAAAGAATTAGTAAGAAATATGATAGCTTTCTTAAACGAGCGTCACGATATGGATTGCGCAACGTTACGTCAGCGTTTTGCAGTATGCTATGGTATGAGAGAGGACGAGGCGAAGAAAGTTATTTTGGAGCTGACAATGCTTCAGATATTTGCAGAGAATTTTGGTGTTGAAATTTAGAACTTTGAGATTATGGATAAGAATACAGCATATCAAGTAATAAGCCAATTTAGGGCAAATAATTGCAAAAATGGAGCTTTGGCTAACGCTTTGGATGAAGCATTGAAGGCTTTGAAACCAGTGGCTACAAATAACGTTTATGTTATCAAGTTGGATATATTGGGAAAATTGTCTTTTTGTAAATCTCGGACTACGTTATGGCTAGAAACATCTAATGATAAAAAAAAGCTGCAAGCGCATATTGCAGAATGGAAAAGTAAGATAGTAGAGCGATGTAAGGACGATAACAATTCTTTCGAGTTTGATTTTCATCATGGGAGTCCTTATAATTTCACGGCAAACAAAAAGAATTGCAATGAGTTGCCTTTTTACTTTGATGGTAAACATTATTGCTTTACGATATTAAAGGGCTATAAAAGTCTTAAAAGCAAATATGAGCAGAGTATCGAGCACGATATGGATGCCGTTCAAGATATGATGTCTTATTTAAATTTATAGAGCATGAAGTTATACGAGGTAGGCTGCATCGTCAAAGATGTGCAGCCAAAGAATGGAGAAAAGATTTCACTAGAAGAAGCTCAGGCTTTGGTTGATGGATATGTTGAGCTGGTTCATCTTAATGATGATAACATATTATTGTGCGATGAAGAAGGACTTCTCAAACATAAACCTATAAATACTTTGGCTACAATACAAGCGAAGGGGCTTGGCTGGAAAGGTAGTTATTTGGTTGGGAGTGTTTTATTTTTAAAGGACAAGGAGTTTTAGTTTTGAGTAAGGCAAGAAAGAATGATGTGAATAAGGATATACCCGAAGAGCGAATAACTCTTAGGGTATTGAAGAATTATTCAAAAATGCAAGAAGAATTGTGTCATCTTCGTAAGAAAACACGTGAACAAGGCTACAGACTTAATGAACTCAACAATCAGCTACAGAGGCTTCACTCGAAAGAAGTTAGATGTGAGTTAGAGAAGTACAGAAAGTTACTCTTAGAGCGTGATGAGTTGCGTGAGAAGAATAAGGCTTTGGAACAGGTGGTAAATCAATACGATGGGTTAAAAAGATTTTTTACTAACGAATTGAATAAGAAAGAGGAGGGAAAAGAATGATTATAGGTTCTATGACGGGGCGTGAACTTTTTGAGATATTCAAGAAAGATAAGCCTATGCTAGAAAAGTTTGCTATCGAAAAAGCAAAGAAACTCATCCGTGAGCTTCGTAAGGGAATGGGACGATATACAACCCAGTGTTATGATTTCAAGACGAAAGATGCTACTGAATACAAGGTATGTGTGTTTGTTGATAGAGGGAACATAAGAAAATTCTATTTTGACATGTTTATCTATTGCAAGGAAACGAATGATTACGTATGTGCTACTTCCTTGTTGGACGAAGAGAATAGTGCAGAGCAGTTCAGCTATACGCCTCATTTCTTGCGAAGATATGCTGAGCGAGCATTGGGAGTAGATAACATGTCAATTAATAGGGTATTAGCTCACATTGAAAGAGAAATAGCTTATACGGTGCTTGTTTACAAGAATGACGCAAGTAAGGTTGTAGCTACTAGCATGGGGCTTTTCCTGCAAAAGATTGACTATAAACGAGGAATCAATATCTGTAAGACTTTTGTTAGCGTAGATATGCTTAAATCTTCCCAAATTAAAGCATATATGGTAGTTGCCGACTTGATTAAAGAGTATTCAGAGCGGTACAATAAAGTTCAAAGGAATGATAATGTACGAGTAGATTTTACTAATGATTGTTTGAGTAGAGGTATTACTGAAAAAGATTTGGTTAATGCCTATGGTGAATATTTTAAGAACAAAAGATAAAAGAAAGGGGTTCGTATGGAGAGAATGACACGAAATGATGCCGCTGCTTTTTTAGGCGTTGACCCTCAGACGATTACAAACTGGGTTAACAAGGGCTTGCTTGGAGGCTACAATGATAAGAGCAGTAAACGCTTTTGGGTGAATGCTGATGATGTCAAGAAGTATTCCGAGAAGTACAAGATGTTGTCTGCCTCAGAGGATTTGCTTGATAGAGAGCAGAAAGAATTGTTAGCAAGTGAGCGAAAGGTAAATGCTAAGATACAAATGTTAATGCATGATGCGTTAAACATTTCTTCTTTCAGTTATGAAAAAATCGGTAGCTCACTTTGTACGTTATTGGAGTTAACGTCACAAGGTGGAATGCGAGAGAAGAAGATTATGCAAGCATTTTTCAATGGGGACAGGATTAGTAATATAGCCGAAGAGTTTGAACTTTCAAGGGAGAGAGTTCGCCAGATTGTCATTAAGGCTATCCGGAAGTTCAACTATGCGATTGAAGAACTTGCAGACTTGAAGCAGGAGAACAATTCCTTGAAAGAAGAAATTAAGAATGTAAAAATGCAGTTGATTATGCAAGAGGGTGAAAAAGAAGAAGAACTATCTGAAGATGTTCCCCCTTCAGTGTTCTCCATCCGATTAGTTAATTGTAATTTACCAGTTCGTGTACTTAATGTGACAAAGGCAGCCGATATAGATACTATTGGGGATTTGGTACAATATTCCAAGTTTGAAATGTTTAAGTTTAGAAACTTCGGAAAGAAAAGCCTTATACAGTTGGATGAATTCATTCACGAAATGGGATTGGAATGGGGCATGGATAAGGCTAAGATATATGCAAGGGGTATTCAACGAATGAAAGATGACACTTATATTGAAGAGTTGTTTAGAATGCACCTTGCGGATATAACAAGCGAGATTGAGAAAAAGTATAATCTTTCTCCGGCTGAGGCTATGAAGAGAGCTTATAGTGAAATGAAGAGATATGTAGGATTTAAAGAGAAGAGTAATGAATGAAGTATATAATGATGTTTTAGGTAAGGCGTTAAGCATTAAATCAACCAATAATATTGTCGTAAAAGTAGAGCAAGGAGCATTAGAAGTTAATCTGAAACAATGTAGTGTAAAGCGCATTATGTGGTTCTCTGTCTTCTTGATGGATGGATTTACTATGCGTCCATGCAGTTATACTTTCTATTCCTCTATGAGTGACGATGAGTTGGACGACACCTTTACACAAGTAGAAGGTAGATTGAGCTTTCTGAAAAACTTAAATTCTAAATAACATGACAGAACAGGAAAGAAGAGTTGTAAACCATGCAATGAAGATACTAGAGCAGAGCCAAGATGATGAGGCTAGGGCGTTGGCTGTCAAGTTGTTGGAACAAGGTACAAAAGTTTCTCTTCAGAAAGTGCAGTTTTATGCTGCATATTGCAATGGCTTGCGTGATGGGTATTCAAGAATATTCGACCTAATACAAGGTGGTGGGTGGCTTGCGAAAGTGAGCAAGAAGGAAATGCCATATTTCGAAGCAGAGAAGAAGCTTGTAGAGAGCTGTATTGATGCTTGCTACGATTATCATATGGGCAAGTATGATATTAGGTACAAGGATAAAGAATTATCCAAAAGTGGTAAGCTATTGGCTTGCAAGGCTGTTTTTGTGAAACAAACGATGATTGGTGTTGAGGTTAAATACAACAAAGATAAAGAATGATTGCACAATATAGATAAGTGAAGTTGTAAACCTTTGATATTTAGGTACTTCCTTGCAAATTTTGTATCTTTGCAAATAAAAAAAAGGAGATTTATATATGGCAGATAGAGGATATAGAGGCAGACCTCAACGAGGCGAAAGAGCGGATAGGCAAATCAATGCCGGACATAGCCGTGGGTTGGATGCGGCTTTGTCTAAGTCTGAATCAAAGATTAGAAACTTGAAGACCGAGCGTATTTATGCTTTCGACCAAAACGGAAAAGAGATAAGCCATTCCACAAGGGGTACTTCTACTGGTACGAAATTACCAAAATATTACAATTATAAGGATGCGATATTGACGCATAATCACCCTGGGGAAGGGTTAAGTAATAATATTGCGGGAAGAATAGGACGTACTTTCAGTGGAGCTGATATTTCTGTAGCAGTCCAACATAATGCATCAGAAATAAGAGCCATTACGGGTACTTATACTTATTCCTTAAAGAGACCCAAAGAAGGATGGGGTATTAAGACAAGAAACAAAGCTTTATATGTAGCTCAATTAATAAAAACAAAGAAAGTTAGTTATTATTATGAATACGCTAGAAGAGCCAGAGCGGATTATGAAGCCGGAAGAATAAGCAAGAAGCAATATAATGTTTCTAAAGAAAGGGCTGATGTTGTTAGTTCGAACAAAGCCCTTCGTGAAGTAGCAAAGGAATACGGCTGGGATTATACACGTAAGCGTACTAGTTAAGGAATATATTCAAATGATGGGTAGTATTGTCCTTCTTCATGTGAAAAGAACCTTCCCATCATTGACAATGCCGTAGTACATTTTTCATATTGCTTTTGAAAGAGAGTGTAAACTAAACTGTGTCAAGCTACAATAAAAGTAGTTTAACACAGTTTTTATATTATGGAC